>Ga0233444_10001203_pt1 | contig 30133 bp, 24 predicted proteins | sample SI_124_October20_6_FD_182792 | JGI IMG/M metagenome (GOLD analysis project Ga0233444, IMG submission 182792) | Seawater microbial communities from Saanich Inlet, British Columbia, Canada - SI_124_October2016_10_MG | ecosystem: Environmental > Aquatic > Marine > Inlet | place: Canada: British... | reverse complement strand
CATGTAGATTTTTCTTATGAAGTTTCTAGGTCAATAGCAGCTTGTGAAGGAGCACTTTTAATTGTTGATGCTTCTCAGGGAATCGAGGCACAAACTATTTCAAATTTATACCTAGCTATCGAAAATGATTTAGAAATCATACCAATTCTAAACAAGATGGACCTTCCAGGCGCTATGCCTGAAGAAGTTACAGATCAAATAATTGATTTAATTGGTTGTAGCAAAGAAGATATAATTCCAGCAAGCGGGAAAACAGGTTTGGGAGTTGATAATATTCTTCAAGCAATAATCAATAAAATACCAAGTCCTCAGGGCAGTGAGAATCAACCACTAGAAGCAATGATTTTTGATTCTGTTTTCAATTCTTTTAGGGGGATTATCGCTTATTTTAGAGTATTTAATGGCGTAATAAAAAAAGGTCAGCAAGTTAAATTTTTCAATACAGGAAAAACCTATAACGCAGATGAAATAGGTGTTCTAAAAATGGACCTCACTCCAAAAAATGAATTGCGTTCTGGAGATGTTGGCTACATAATAAGTGGTGTGAAAAAAGCAAATGAAGTAAAAGTTGGAGATACTATTACTTCTTTATTAGAACCTTGTGAAAATGCTATTCAGGGTTTTGAAGATGTCAAGCCTATGGTTTTTGCAGGAATGTATCCAGTGGAAACAGACGATTATGAAGAACTGAGAAACTCTATGGAAAAACTTCAATTGAACGACGCTTCTTTGGTTTTTGAACCTGAATCCTCAGCTGCATTGGGTTTTGGATTTAGATGTGGTTTTTTAGGAATGCTCCATATGGAAATTATTCAAGAAAGATTGGAAAGAGAATTTAATATGGTTGTAATAACAACAGTTCCTAATGTTTCTTACAATGTTTTTCTTAAGAAAGAATTAAAACAGATAGTAGTCAACAACCCATCGGAGCTACCAGATCCTTCAAAATTAGAGTGGATTGAAGAACCCTATATAAAAGCTCAAGTAATAACAAAAACAGATTACGTTGGTGCGGTTATGAATTTGTGCATTGAAAAAAGAGGAGAGTTAAATAATCAAGTATATCTAACTCAAGATAGAGTGGAATTAAGTTTTCAAATGCCTCTTTCAGAGATAGTATTTGACTTTTACGATAGGCTTAAATCTGTAAGTAGAGGTTATGCATCCTTTGACTATTCACCTGTTGGCCATAAGAAGTCGGATCTTATAAAATTGGACATTCTTTTAAATTCTGAGCAAGTAGATGCTCTTTCGGCATTGGTTCACCGCTCTAACGCATTTACTCTCGGAAAAAGAATTTGTTTAAAATTGAAAGAGCTTATTCCTAGACAACAATTTGAAATTCCTATCCAAGCAGCTATTGGTGCAAAAATTGTTTCTAGAGAAACAGTAAAAGCACTTAGAAAAGATGTTACTGCAAAATGTTATGGTGGGGATATTACAAGAAAAAGAAAACTTTTAGAGAAACAAAAAGCTGGTAAAAAGAGAATGCGACAAGTTGGAAGAGTAGAAGTTCCTCAAGAAGCATTTTTAGCTGTTTTGAAATTAGATTAGAAAAATGCCCTCATTTGCATGCTTCCAGTGTGTATAGCTTTGTTTTCCTCAGATTTTCTCCCATTATAATTGATAGAAATTTGTATGTTATTAGACATGTTTTTCTGAAAACCCAACTTCCATGTAATGTTTTTACCTAATTGAAGCCCTTCCAACATTTCAAATCCAATAGTACTACTACTTTCCCCATTGTAATTGATATTAACTAGATGAAGTTCCCCATTTAATAAGCCCTTGTCTCTTTTGCTTCTTCTTAACTCTAGTCCAATATCATTTATAAATGCCTTTTCATTGCCATATTCTATAGAATTTCTTTTTTCTGAATACCTTCCATTTAGTGCTACTCTAAATAAAGTATTTGGTTGAAACGAAATTCTGTTATTTATCTCCTTATTTTCAATGTCATAATTTCTATTGGTCATATAGGTTGAAGAATTTTTCTTTATTTCTTTGGTTAATTGTGAGTTGAGCATAAACGACTTATTTATATTCCATCTAAATTTTATTTGGTCTTTATTGGTAGAAATAAAGTCTGTTCCATTGATTAAAAGATTTTTATTGGCAAATAATTGAGTAACTAGTTCAACACTGTATTTGGAGCTTGAACGATTGAAAAACAAACTATTTCTAAGGCTATTAGACATTTGCTGAATTATTGGATTATCTGCATTTACCAAGGGATTTAATAAAGTTTGTAAATCTAAATCATTGGTCTTTTTATGGGTATTAACCGCAGTTTGATTGTAAAATTTATTCAAGAACTTTTCTACCGTTGTTTTTCCATCAATAATCCTTTTAAAATCTATATTTAAATTTTGATTGTATTGAAAGCTGTAAATTTTGATATAGTTATTGTTAGGTGTAAATACTCTAATATAAGTTGCTTGATCACTAAATGCTGCTATTTCAAATTCATTAAGTTCTTTTATTCCATTGTCGTTGTAATCGTTCCATGTATATACCCCTTGACCAGCTGGAACTTCTATGTAAATGAACTCTTTTTGTAGTTCTAATCCTGAACCAATCTCTAAAAATGAATTGGTATTTATTCCTCCATTCAACAGTTTTAAATTATAATTAAGTCTACTTGCTAAGGAATTTTCTGGAAGAATATTTGTTAAAGTTGAATCTGATTGCAGCATTCTGTAAGCCAAGGAATAGTTGAGATTAAAGTTTTTTCTAGAGCTAATGCCTACCATTAGACCCGGGCTAATTGCCTTTGTAGCTTTTTTGAGAATAGATCTGTCTTTAAACCAATCGTATCTTTCTTGGTAGAAAAATTGAACTCTATTTTTTGTAGAGTCGTAATTTTCTATGTAAACTTTCCAATCGTAAAAACGGTAACTATTGTTGTTCAAGGTATCTGCACTGAAAAATTGATTATTTTCATTAATATCTTTAAATCCTAATTTGAACCCTTTAATTGGAATAAATAAATCTGTTTTATGTCTTAGGAAACTAGTATTAAACTGCCCGTCAGAATTCATTAAGCTACCATCAAAATTAAGGTTAAACTTTTTGTTCCATTTGATTTTAAAATCATTTTTATAACCATTAAAATCATCTTTTATAAAGTAGGAATTTAATTGGTACTGAAATAGACCATTTTCTAAATGTTTTAAATTAATTCTTGCAGAACTAAGTAGCTGATCTTTTGGAGTTATCAGATTTTGAATATTCCAATTTCTTTCAAATTCAACCTCTCTAAATCGTTCTATCCTTCTAAAGTCTTTAGAAATACTCTCAATTCTGTATTGTTGATTCAATTCCCATTTTTCTTTTAAGGTATTTTTATTTTCAAAACTTACAAGTCCTGCAAATCCAATATTATCTTCATTGTTAATATTGGAAAAAGTATTTAAATCCATATTTGAAGTGCTTAACTCATAGTTCAAAGAATTTCCACTCCAAATTGTCTTACCACCAACACTTATTATTTGTCTTTTCTTGGGAGTTACTAATTTTTTAATTGGGCTGTAATCACCGTTTTTAATTATTGCTCCAAATGAAATAGTATCTGGTGCAATCCATTCAAATACTTTTCCAAGTGCATTGTTTTCCTTTATTTTATAGTTTCCGTTACCCTGTCCGACATTACTGAAAGTTAACATATATACAGCTTGTTGTTCATCTGTAGAATACTGATAAACTTCATAACCTAAGGAATCTATCTTTTGGTATAAGTTGGTTGCTTGGTTAAAATCTACACTATCAATTCCAGAGCCTATTGCTAAATCAATATTATCGCCAATATTTTCTAAAGTTTGTCTGTCCAATAAGTCAAAATCTAATTGAAGTGGTTGGTTTTTACTATCCTGTTCCCCGTATGCATGGACGTAAAATGAAGAGTTGTTTTTTTTGACAGTAGCAGAAGATTGAAGCAAAGATCTTGCGTAATTTTTATCGCTATATTGGAATTCTACAATAATTCTTTTGTCTTTATTTATTAAGGTATTGGCAGTAAAGCTAATTTCTGCAGTATTATAGTCAATTATATAATCATTGTTTTGACCTCTTTTAAGAAGCACACCATCTATATAAACATTTTCAGTACCACTTAAAATTATTATATAACTTTCATTCTCATTCCCAAAAAGTCTATAGGGTCCTTGATTCCCTTCAATACCTTGAATAACATTTCTTCCAAATTTACCTTTACTAATTGAAGCGCTATTTTCAACGTCTATTTCAATATTATTATTTCCTATAATTTTATTTTTTAAATGAATCCCTTGTCCTCTCTTGTGGTATTTTAAAAAGTAACTGTCTTTGTTTTTTATCCAGAAGTCACCTGCAGTTAATTTCCATTTTTGATCTGAAACTTGTATAAAAACCTTGTCAAAATCCTGTAGTTGCTGTGTATTTCCTTGAGGTTGAATAGGAATATTATCATCGGTAACAGATGCTAATATTTTCATGGTTGGTGAAATCATCCCCGAAAGCTGTAGATTCAGATTTGAATTGAGCGAGAAGTCTTGGTTATTCCCAACCATAAGACCTCTTGAAATACTTCCTGTTCTATTTAACTTAGTGCCTTGAAATAGGTTGTTGGAATTATCAGTGCTTATAATATTCAGTGATGGATGGTATTGTTTTTGCTCAATGGTTCTATTTAGCGAAATAGGGTGCTTGTAATATTTTTTACTAAAGTCAATTAATAATGGATGGTAATTGAATATTAAGGTATCGTATGGAATGTCTAAAAAAACAACCAAACCTTTATATGGTAAAAGTTTGTAATCCAAACTTACAGACTCTTTGTTATTATTTAAAATTTGAAATGTTCTTGGATTGACTGAAAATGTATCTATAACAATAGTGTCTTTTCCTACATATTTTTTGGAAAATAGTGATTCGTAATCAAAACTCTGGCTGTAATCTATATTATAGACCATACAAAGAATAAAAGCCAATATTTTGTTATTAATCATGCTGTTTTCAATAAAAGCCAAATGGGTCTTTTGATATGAAACGTAAGATAAATAGATTTGTTTTTAAGTTTTTAATTTAAAGGTCATTTTTATCTTTATTCAAAAGCATTTTTAAGAGAAGGTTGTTTATAAGTATAACAAATTGATGAATTTTTTATCCAATTTGGGGTCATTTTTGTTGTATATATTAAATCGATGATCAAAAACCTTCTTTCAATACTTTTAATTACAATTATTTTTATCCAGAGCTGTGTTCCAGCAAGAAAATTTGAGGAAATTTCTGAAAAGCAAGAAGTCTGTGCAGTTGAACTAAAAACCCTTAAAACTCTTAAAACTGAACTTCAAACTGAAAATACAGAACTAGAATCACAAAACGACCAACTTAATAGATTAACAAAACGTTTAATTAAAGATACCACTATGTTGGGTAAATCTTTAAGAATGAAAGAAAAGCAATATGATAAAATTGACTTACTTAACAAACGTATTCAAGAACAATTAGAACTTCTACAAAAAGGCCAGTCAGTAGAGAAACAGCGGCTAATGTTGGATTTAGAAAAAAGAAAGTCGGACTTACTAACTCTAGAAGATCAATTACGAGACTTTGAAATTGAACTAAACAATAAAAAAGTACAACTTGAGGATTTATCTTTGGAACTACAAAAAAGAGAAAAAAGAGTAAATGAGTTGGAACAAATTATTGCTAATAAAGATGCTATAGTCAGAGCTTTAAAAGAAAAAGTTGCCAATGCTTTACTTGGATTTAGGGACAAGGGATTATCTGTTGTAGAGAAGGATGGAAAAGTTTACGTTAGCATGGATGCAAAACTATTATTTGCTTCGGGAAGTACAAAAGTTGATGCCGAGGGAATTAAGGCTTTAAAAGAGTTAGCAAAAGTTCTTGAGGACCAACAAGACTTGGAAATTTTAGTAGAAGGACATACCGATAGTGATAAAATGAAATCCAATTCTCATCCAGTAGATAATTGGGAATTAAGCGTGCTTAGAGCAACATCAGTGGTGAAAATAATGCTAAAAAATAGTAAAATGGATCCAACTACTGTAAGTGCCTCCGGAAGAAGTCAGTACATTCCGATTGACATTCAGGACAAGGCAAAAAATAGAAGGATTGAAGTGGTTCTAATTCCTAAACTAGACGAATTGTTTGATATCATCAACAATTAATAGTTTTTATTTTTTATAAAAATTCATTTCTTCTACATATTTATAAACTTCTGGGGTAAGTAAGTATCTAACATCTTTATTTTCTGAAATTGCTTTTCTTATAAAACTGGAGGATATTTTCATAACAGGAGCTTCACACCTTATAATTTTTGGGTTATCAGCCGGACTTTCTAAATTATTTTTATCAAGTTTTTCTTGTTCAGTTAAAACTCTTGGATAAACATATAAATGGTGGTATTTTAAGATTTCTTCATGATTTTTCCATTTTTTAAATGATCTTAGGTTGTCTTCTCCCATAATCAGATTAAATTCATATCCAGAATACTTTTCTTTTAGATGCGCTAATGTATTTATTGTATAAGATGGTATTGGTAAATTAAACTCTTCATTACATGCTTTTAATTTAGAGTTTTGCTCAATTGCAATTCTCACTAAATTTAAGCGATGATAATCTTCTAATAATGACTCTTTTTTCTTTAATGGGTTAAGTGGACTGACAACAAACCAAACTTCATCCAAATTAGTGTATCCAACCATATAATTAGAAATTATTAAATGACCTACATGGATAGGATTAAATGTGCCAAAATACAAACCAACTTTTTTCATTTTATTTTAAAAATTTCTTAACTGTTTCAATTATATTTTTCGAGGAAATACTTAGCTCGTCGTTGAGAATTATTTTGTCAAATTTGTCTATAGATTTCATTTCTTCAAAAGATTTTTCTAATCTATTTTTAATAGATTTAATATCCTCTGTATTTCTTTTTTTAAGTCTTTCGCTTAAAACTTCCATACTTGGAGGTTTTATAAAAATGGATATTGAATTTTCCATAAAGTACTCCTTTAAAGAAATACCTCCGATTACATCCACATCAAAAACTACATGTTTTTTTTCTTTCCATATTCTTTCAATTTCTTTTTTTAATGTTCCATAGAAATTCCCTTCGTAGACTTCCTCCCATTCTATAAAATCCTGAGCCTTTATTTTTTCTTTAAATTCTTCAATAGACAAGAAATAATAATGTTTTTTATCTTCTTCACCATCTCGAGGAGCTCTACTACAGGCAGAAATAGAAAATAATAGAGGAAGTTTTGCCTCTAATAGCATATTGACAAGTGTAGTTTTTCCTGCTCCAGAAGGTGCTGAAATAATAATCGCTTTCCCTTGGAAATTATTAGACGAATTCATAAGATATTTAAAACTTGTTCTTTGATTTTTTCTAGTTCATCTTTCATTTCAACTACTATTTTTTGAATTGATAGGTGGTGTGCTTTCGACCCTAGAGTATTGATTTCTCTTCCCATCTCTTGGGTGATAAAGCCTAGTTTTTTTCCAGAATTCTTTTCTGGAAGTATTTCCATAAAATGGCTACAGTGTTCTTTTAATCTTACTTTTTCTTCTGTTAGGTCAAGTTTCTCAGCGTAATAAATTAGTTCTTGCTCCAATCTTTTTTCATCTAATTGAGATTTCAAATTTAGCTCCTCAATAGAATTCAATAACTTTTCCTTTGCTTTGGGAAGTCTTTCCTTTTCGAATGGATTTATTTTTGTAAGGTTATCTAGAATAGAATTCACATAATTTAAAAGTTCTATTTGTAGAGATTCCCCCTCTTTTTCTCGAAAACTATTTAGGTCCTTACATGCTTCTTTTACAGCATTTATTAAGATTTCATTGCTTTGTTTATCAACAGTTTCTTTTTGGTGTTGAATTACATCAGGAAGCTTTAAAGCATAACCCATTAAATCTTTGTCATTTTGGTTATTTAGATCTGTAGATATATCCTTTAACTGATTGTAATAATTTTTTAGTTGTTCTTTATTAATTGTGATTTTACTACTAGGATTTATTTTTTCATAGTGAATAGCAAGTTCTATTTTTCCTCTTTTTAGTTCGTTCTTTATTACAGACCTTATTGAAGAATCAATTTCTTTAAATACCGTTGGCATTTTAAGAGTTAGGTCTAAAAACTTACTATTTAGAGATCGTATTTCTATATTTACATGAAGGTGACCAATGGTAACTTCTGACTTACCAAAACCGGTCATTGAATGTGTCATAAAATCTTATTTATTCCAAAAGTAATCAATTGATTTTATTAGTATTTATACTTACTAAATAAACACCTCCAAAAATCAGAAGAGAACATAATACACTAATAAATTCTATTTCTTCTCTTCCGCTTAAAACGGCAATGATAGAGGTTAAAACAGGTTGGAGATAAATATATGTACTTACTACAGTTGGGCTTACATATTTAATTCCATAAATATTAAATAGATAGCACAAATAAGTGGTGAATAAAATAACAAAACCTATTTTAATAATGATATTGCTACCCATATCCCAATTAACTTCATTTATTTCATATAATCCGAATGGAATTACGCCAATCAGTCCAAATGTAAATACCCATTTAACAACAGTAATTGGACTGTATTTACTCATTAATGGTTTTACTAATATTAAATATAGGCCAAAACTAGTAGCATTTAAGAAAATTAATAAATCCCCCAATAAGCCGCTATTTCCAGCTCCAGATTTATTTTGAAATATTATTGTAATAGCTCCTATTAATCCAATTAATACACCAACAACCTTGGTAAGTCGTAATTTTTCTTTTAAAATAATAACAGAGAGAACACTCACAATAATTGGGCTTGTCACCATAATAATTGACGCATGAATGGTAGATGTGAGTTCTAGTCCATTAAAAAACATCAATTGATTTGCTGTTACTCCAAACAATCCGCATAGCGCAAATTTAAGTAGGTCAGACTTAGATATTTCTTCGTAAAAAAACAAAGAAGTTATCCAAAAAAGGAAAGTTGCGCCAATTCCTCTAAAGAGAATAAAAGCAAATGGCGGAACATATCCCCCGTTCATAACATCTTTAGCAAAACCATAATTTATCGCATAAATTAAATTAGCTCCTAAAATAGCAAGATGTGCAAAAAGTAATTTTTTGTTCAAAGTATGTGCAACATTTTTTCTTTGAATTTATTAAATAATTAGATTTGTGTCATCATCCTAAAAATTTAAAATGAAATTCAATACTAAAGTAATTCACGCAGGTGTTCACCCTGATGTTTCAACTGGAGCAATTATGACTCCAATTTACCAAACTTCTACATATGTACAAGAAGAAATTGGTGTTCACAAAGGTTTTGAATATTCTAGAACTGGTAATCCAACTAGACAAGCATTAGAAAATAATTTAGCAGCAATTGAAGGAGGCAAGTATGGAGCTTGTTTTGGAAGTGGTCTTGCGGCAATTGATGCTGTTGTGAAAATGTTAAATCCAGGAGATGAAGTAATTTCTACAAATGATCTTTATGGAGGTTCTTACAGAATTTTCACTACTATTTTTGAAAAGTATGGCATTAAATTTCATTTTGTAAATATGTTGGATATTCAAAATATAGAAGAAAAAATTAATGACAAGACCAAGCTTATATGGGCAGAAACTCCAACCAATCCAATGATGAATATTATAGACGTTAAGAAAGTTTGTGATTTGGCACATAAAAATAATATTATGGTAGGGGTGGATAATACCTTTGCGACTCCTTATTTACAGAACCCATTAGCGCTTGGAGCAGATGTGGTAATGCATTCAGTTACAAAATATTTAGGAGGACATTCGGATGTTATTATGGGAGCATTGGTTACAAATGACGATAAAATTGCAGAAGAAATTTACAGGATTCAAAACTCAAGTGGTGCTGTCTGTGGTCCTATGGATTCCTTTTTGGTACTCAGAGGAATTAAAACGCTTCACCTTAGAATGCAGAGACACTGTGAAAATGGTGAAAAAATTGCTCACTTTTTAAATGATCATCCGCTTATAGACACAGTTTATTGGCCTGGGTTAAAGTCTCATACTAATCATGAAGTCGCTAAAAATCAAATGAAAGACTTTGGTGGAATGATTTCTTTTAATTTAGTTGGAGATGATTTAGAGATGGCAAAGAAAGTAGTAAGCAAAACAGAATTGTTTACATTAGCAGAATCTTTGGGGGGCGTAGAGTCGTTAATTGGCCATCCTTCAACAATGACACATGCATCTATTCCAAGAGAGGAAAGAATTAAGTCTGGGGTAGTTGATTCACTTATAAGGTTAAGTGTAGGAATTGAAGATGTTGAAGATTTAATTAATGATTTAAAAAATGCTCTGAGGGCTTAAAAAATAAAAAATGAAGATAATTTTATCAAGTATATTTTTTCTAATTCAAGTTTCAATATTTTCTCAATCTGTAGATTCCAAAACAATCGATCTTGCCAATTGCAGAGATGGTGAAAATGTAGAATATTGTAAGACCCATAAATTAATGAACAAACTAAAAAAAGACTCAGAAGCTCATCGTCAATTTTTAGAAAACCAATTAGAACTAAAAAAAATAGAAAATCAGATTTCTAACAATCCTTCAAACAGAGTGATTTATACTATCCCTTTGGTTTTTCATGTATTGCACAATGGAGGTGTGGAAAATATTTCGCGTCAGCAGATTGAGGATGCTGTAGCAATTCTAAATAGAGATTTTAGATTGCAAAATGCAGATGCTAATAATGTTCAGTCTACTTTTTCCGGAATGCCAGCGGATATTGAAGTAGAATTTAAATTGGCAACAAAAGCGCCTAATGGTCAATGTTTTAGTGGTATTACTAGAACTTTAAGTCCTTTAACTAACAGTGGGGCGAATGGCCAAAATCAAATTTCTGCAATAATTGCTGGAAACGATGTTTACAATGGAACATGGCCAGGAAATAAGTATTTAAATATTATGGTGGTTAATGATGCTGACGGTGCCGCAGGATATACAACTACACCCAATAATGGATGGACATCTTCCACCATGGGAAATGGAATATGGGTTCTTCATGATTATGTTGGCTCTACAGGAACTTCAGATGCGTATTCTAGCAGGACATTAACACATGAAGTAGGACATTGGTTAAATTTAGAACATTTGTGGGGGCCGAATAACAATCCTGGTACAGCTTCAAGTTGTTCTTCTGACGATTATGTAGACGATACTCCAAGATGTATTGGAGTAACTTCTTGTAATTTAAATTCTAATACCTGTTCTAATGATGTTATTGATGGTTATTGGACTTCTGATGTGGTTGACAATGTTGAAAATTACATGGAATATTCTTATTGTAATAAGATGTTTACCAATGGTCAAAAAAATAGGATGAGAGCTACTTTAATGAGTGGTGTTGGAGGAAGGAGTAATGTTGTGTCTACATCAAATCTAACAGCAACAGGCCTAAATGCTACACCAACATTATGCGCGGTGGATATTAGAGTAGAAAGAGATTTGGTTTGTGGTGGAGATAATATTCAATTTTTTGACGAATCCTACAATAACATCACTTCCTGGAATTGGACTTTCCCAAATGGATCACCGAGTTCTTCAACACAACAAAATCCTATCGTTTCTTATAGCGGTTCTGGATCGTTTGATGTCACTCTTGAAGTGACAGATGCAATTGGAAATACGATGACCCAGACTTTTCCAAATTTTATTTCAGTAATTGGAAATCCTGGCTATCCGCCACCAATTTACGAAGGGTTTGAAACCATATCTTCTATACCAAATAACGACTGGACAGTTTCTAATCCAAATGGCCCAGGATTTGAGGTGGTTTCCACTGCTTTTCATACAGGTTCGCAAAGTGTTAAACTAGACAATTCTCAAGGTACTAATGGTTCTATTGACGAGTTAATAAGCAATACTATTGACTTATCCAATAGTGCTGCAGCTAGTATATCATTTAAGTATGCTTTTGCAAAACGAAATAGTGGAAATACAGATTATTTACAGGTATTTGCAAGTAAAGATTGTGGAGAAACTTGGTTTATGAGAAAAAATATTTCTTCTTCAATAATTTCTACTATGCCTAATACCAATGCTGGTATTATTCCAACTGGATCAGACTGGAAAACCATTACCATTGGACCAAATTCATTCACTAATTATTTGGTCAGTAACTTTAGGTTTAAATTTAAATTTGTTAATGGGGGTGGCAATGACTTTTTTATTGATAATATAAACTTATCTGGGTCAGTTTCAATCGATGAAAATGAATTTAACCAAAAGTTGACAGTACATCCAAATCCTGTAAAGGATAATATAAATATCTCATTTAATTCAACTTCAAAGTTGACAAATCCAGTATTACAACTTTATGATGCTATGGGAAGACTAGTTAATTCCAAGAAACTTAATCATATTGTAATTGGTGCTAATGAAATTGAAATGTCTTCTTCAAATTTTGATGCTGGATGGTATCTTCTTGTTTTAAAATCTCAAGAAAAAATTATTACCAATAAGTTTTTAAAAAAATAATAAAATGAAGGATTTATTTTGGACTTTTACCTTAATTATTGTTCTTTTTTCTTCCTGTGAAACAGATTTTGAGCTCAATGCACCCTACAAGACTATTCCTGTAGTATATGGTCTTTTAGACCAGTCGCTAGACACCCAATTTGTAAAAATAAATAAATCCTATTTAGCAAACGAAAACAATGCAAATTTTGCACCAATTAATGATTGTACTCAGTTTGAATTTATTATTGCTGTTTTGGAAGAGTACAATCAAAATAATGTCTTTTTAGGGTCTGACACTTTAAAAGAGATGATGGTTGGGGATTTGCAACCAGGAATTTTTTATGAAGACTCGCAGAAAATCTATTTTTTAGAAACTCCTTCTAACTCTTTTGTAGATGAGCATACTTACAAGTTAAATGTCCATGTTCCTGACAAAAACTTGAATTTTAGTGCTCAGACAGATTTAGTTAATGGAACTGGTTTAATATTTGATTTTTTATCCAAAATCACTTTGCAACTCAATGGATTTCGTTGTGCAGATAATGATTTAGCTACAACCGATGTCTATTTCGATCCAAGACTAGATTGGAAAACAACACTAAATGGAAAAAGATACGAATTGGTTCTTCGTTTTGCTTATGTAGAACATTTTTTAAATGGAGATACCGTTGAAAAATTTATTGATTGGGACTTAGGGGACCAAACCAGCGTAAATACTGATGGTGGTGAAAATATGTTTAAAGTTGTTTCTGGAAGTAGTTTCTTTGAAATGCTTCAAGGCAGATTGTCTTCTTATGATTTGGAAGATCAAGTGGTAAAAAGAACTTTCAATAGTCAGGCTATAGAATTTATTCTCACTGCTGGAAATGAGGACTTAAATACTTATATGCAAATAAATGAACCTGTCACAAGCATTGTTACAGAGAGACCTATTTTCACTAATGTTGAAAATGGAATAGGATTGTTTGGTAGTAAATTTAGTAGGTCATTAAAGTCTTTTATGTCTAATGGTACTGTTTTAGAATTATGTAGTGGACAAATAACAGGTGAATTTAAGTTTTGTTGTGACTCTGCAGAACAAGTTATAGCTATTTCAAACTTAAGTGGTGGCGAAGTAGTAGGTTGTAATTAAGTCAAAAGCCTCCAAGAATTTTTTTGGCTTTTTCATTATCTTTTAAAATTTGACTTTTTAGGTCTTTTAAGGAATTGAATTTTATTTCGTCTCTTATTCTTTCAATTACTTTAGTTCTTAAAAGTTGTCTGTAAATATTTTTTTGATAATCAAAAAGATGTATTTCTATTGTTCTTTTTTGACCATCATTTATAGTAGGTTTAAAGCCAATATTCATTATGCCTTTATAATTAGCATTTTTAATTTGACAAACAACAGCATAAACTCCGTCTAAAGGAATTATTTTTTCGTTACTATTTAGCTCAATATTTGCAGTTGGAGTGCCAATTGTTTTGCCAATCCCATTTCCATGGACAACTTCACCAGAAAATTCGTAAAAATGTCCACAATAATCATTTACCAAGTGAATATTCCCATTTTCAATTGCACTTCTAACTTTTGTTGAGCTAATTTTTATTTCTTCAATTTCGTGTGCTTTAATCTCTTCTAGATAAAAAGGATTAGATTTTTCATGCTTTTTAAGTAAATCAATATTTCCTTCTCTGTCATTGCCAAAATGATGATCATACCCAATTACTAAAGTATGGGTGTTAAGTTTTTTAACTAATAGCTCGTCTATATATCTTTTTGCACTAAATTTTGAAAACTCTATTGTGAATGGATAAATAACTAAATGATCTAATCCAAGACTCTCTAAAATATTTATTTTTTCATTAATAGTATGAATTAATTTCAACCCTTGATCATTTAAAAGAATTTTTCTTGGATGTGGGTCAAATGTTAAAAGGACTGTTTCTCCATTATTTTTTTTTGCAATTTTTTGAAGACTTTGAATTATTTTTTGGTGTCCAAAGTGAACGCCGTCAAAAGTGCCAACGGTAACAATTGGATTTTTAATTTTCTTATATGATTCAAAGCCGTAGTGAACTTGCATCCTCATTTTTTTCAGCGAATTTACATTTTAATAATTAATCTTAGTATGCTGTTAATTTTAACTTGAAATAATATGTTATATTTTATCAACATTGGACTTGAAATAATATAATTTATGTTAGATTTGCAGCGTAATTTTAAAAATAAAGCAATGTCTCAATTTAGGGGGAAAATTTCACAAATCATTGGTCCTGTCATCGATGTTAGTTTTGAAAACGCTGATAAACTACCAAATTTATTAGAAGCTATTGAAATAATTAAAGACGACGGAACCAAAGTTATTTTGGAATGTCAAAAGCATATTGGTGAAGATAGTGTTAGAACTGTTGCAATGGATTCAACTGATGGTCTAACAAGAGGTATGGAGGCTATTCCAGTGGGAAGTCCTATAACAATGCCAACAGGAGACAAAGTGAAAGGCAGACTGTTTAATGTGGTTGGAGATGCAATTGATGGTATTGGTCCATGCGATACAGACAAAAGGTTGCCGATACATAGAGAAGCTCCTAAATTTGAAGATTTATCTACGGCTACAGAAGTATTATACACAGGAATTAAAGTTATTGATTTGGTAGAGCCTTATGCTAAGGGGGGTAAAATTGGTTTATTTGGTGGTGCTGGTGTAGGAAAAACAGTTTTAATTCAGGAACTAATTAATAATATAGCAAAGGGCCATGATGGACTTTCAGTTTTTGCTGGTGTTGGTGAAAGATCTAGAGAAGGTAATGATTTACTTAGGGAAATGTTAGAATCTGGAATTGTAAAATATGGTGACGAGTTTATGCATGAGATGGAAAAAGGGAATTGGCCGTTGGATAAAGTAGACGACGAAGCACTGAAAAAATCTCAAGCAGCATTTGTATTTGGTCAAATGAATGAACCCCCTGGAGCAAGAGCTAGAGTTGCACTTTCTGGTTTAACGCTTGCCGAGGACTTTAGGGACGGTGATGGAGAAGGAAAAGGAAAAGATATACTTTTCTTTATAGATAATATATTTAGATTTACTCAAGCAGGTTCTGAAGTTTCTGCACTTTTAGGAAGAATGCCATCAGCGGTTGGGTACCAGCCAACTTTAGCCACTGAAATGGGAGCCATGCAAGAGAGAATTACATCAACTAAAAAGGGTTCTATTACATCTGTTCAGGCTGTATATGTTCCTGCAGATGATTTAACAGATCCAGCTCCTGCTACTACGTTTGCTCACTTAGATGCAACTACAGTTTTGTCTAGAAAATTAGCAGCTTTAGGAATTTACCCTGCAGTTGATCCTCTAGATTCTACATCAAGAATACTAACTCCTCAAATCCTAGGAGACGCTCATTATAATTGTGCTCAAAGAGTTAAAATGTTATTACAGCGTTACAATGAATTGCAAGATATCATAGCAATTTTAGGAATGGATGAATTATCTGAAGAAGATAAGCAAGCTGTTCATAGAGCTAGAAGAGTTCAAAGATTTTTATCACAGCCGTTTCACGTCGCAGAGCAATTTACAGGGATGAAAGGTGTTTTTGTAAATATTGAAGATACTATCAAAGGTTTCACTATGATTATGGATGGAGAAGTTGACAAATATCCAGAAGCTGCATTTAATTTAAAGGGAACCATTGAAGAGGTTATTGAAGCTGGAGAAAAAATGTTGGCGGAAGTAAGTTAAAATTTCATTATGGATGTTCAAATAATTACACCTGATAAATCTCTTTATGACGGCAAGGCTGATTTAGTCAACGTTCCAGGCTCTACTGGTTCTATAGGTATTTTAAATAATCATGCTCCTTTAGTTTCTTCTCTTACAAAAGGCGAAGTAAGAATTGTTCTAAATGATAAAGAAGAATTATTTAACATTGACGGAGGAGTTGTTGAGGTCATGAAAAATAAGGTCGTTGTTTTAGCGTCTTGATTTAAGTTAATTTGAAACTTTTTCTGTGGTATTTTGTAATCCCAAATTCAGAAATAGCAATTTTATGTTTTTTAGTAGGATAACCCTTATTCTGGTTCCACAAATATTCTGGATAAATTTCTGAAAGTCTTTTCATTATTTCATCTCTTTTTGTTTTTGCAATTATCGATGCAGCAGCAATATTTAAATACTTTCCATCGCCTTTTATAATGCAGGTATGGTCTATTTTTGGATATGGGTTAAACTTATTTCCATCAATTGCTAAATGGCTTGGCTTAACAGAAAGATTTTTTATTGCAAGGTGCATTGCAAGAAGAGAAGCTTGAAGAATATTTATTTTTTCAATTTTTCTTTCCTCTACAATGCCAATTCCAATTGCGACAGCATTTTTCTCAATATCAATTCTTAATTCGTTTCTATTTTTTTCAGAAATTTTTTTAGAATCATCAAGCTTTATATTTTTATAACCTTTAGGAAGAATAACTGCTGCAGCTACTACTGGCCCTGCTAGGCATCCCCTACCAGCTTCATCACAGCCAGCTTCATTAAAAGAAGTTAGAAAAGGTTTTAATTTCAAAATAACAGATTCATATTCACTTTAGAATCTATAAAATTAGATAATTCACTTATTTTAATTCTTTCTTGATTCATTGAGTCTCTTTCTCTGACTGTAACAGAATTGTCTTCTAAGGATTCATAGTCAACAGTAATGCAAAAGGGCGTTCCTAGAGCATCATTTCTTCTATATCTTTTTCCTATAGAATCTTTTTCGTCGTAAGCACAGTTGCAAATAGATTTTAAATCGTTAAAAATTTCTTTGGCTTTTTCTGATAGGCCATCTTTTTTAACAAGTGGGAGAACAGCAGCTTTGTTAGGTGCTAAGCTGTAGGGTAGTCCAAGTAGTGTTCTAGAAGTTCCATCTTCAAGTGTTTCTTCTTTTAAGCTGTAAGAGATTAGAGCCAAGAACATTCTATCCAGGCCAATAGATGTTTCAACCACATATGGAATGTAACTTTCGTTTTTTTCGGGATCAAAGTATCTAATTTTCTTCTTAGATAATTCTTCGTGTTGTTTTAAATCAAAATCTGTTCTTGAATGAATTCCTTCTAATTCTTTAAATCCAAAAGGAAATTTAAATTCAATGTCACATGCGGCATCAGCATAATGGGCAAGTTTCACATGGTCATGAAACCTTAAATAATCTTCTGGAATACCTAAAGATTTATGCCACTTCATTCTAGTTTCTTTCCAATGTTCGTACCACTTTTGTTGAGTTCCTGGTGGGATGAAGAATTGCATTTCCATTTGTTCGAACTCTCTCATTCTAAAAATAAATTGTCTTGCAATGATTTCGTTTCTAAAAGCCTTGCCAATTTGGGCGATTCCAAAAGGTATTTTCTTTCTACCTGTTTTCTGAACATTTAGATAATTGACAAATATTCCCTGAGCAGTTTCTGGTCTAAGAAAAATACTTGTTGATTCACCTGAAACAGATCCTAAGTCAGTTTTAAACATTAGGTTAAATTGTCTTACATTGGTCCAGTTTTTTGACCCGCTTATAGGGCAAGTTATCCCCAATTCTAGTATAAGATTATAAATAGCAGACAAATCTTCACTGTTAAAAGCTTTGTCCATTTTGATTCTAACTTCTTTTTTGTCGTTTTCTCTTCTTAATACATTTGAATTGGTTTCTCTAAAGGTTTTTTCGTTAAAATCTTCTCCAAACCTCTTTTTAGCTTTTTTTATTTCTTTTTCTATTTTACCTTCAATTTTAAGAATGTAATCTTCAATCAAAACATCGGCTCTGTACCTTTTTTTAGAATCCTTGTTGTCAATTAGTGGATCATTAAATGCATCAATATGTCCAGAAGCTTTCCAAGTACTTGGATGCATAAAAATGGCTGCATCAATTCCAACAATATTTTCATGCATTTGAACCATAGAACGCCACCAGTACTTTTTAATATTGTTTTTAAGCTCTACACCATTTTGTCCATAATCATAAGTTGCACTCAGTCCGTCGTAAATCTCACTACTAGGGAATATGAATCCAAATTCTTTGGAGTGGCTAATTATTTTTTTGAAATGTTCTTCTGTCATCTTCTTTCTTAATTGGTTGGAGTTATCACAAAAATAGAACTTCCGCTGAAAGGGTTATATTTAAATTTTAAAAATTATAAAGTTTTATAGTTAATATGGTAGAAATAGAAGATAAAATCATTTCTGATGAGCTTTTTGAAAAAAAGTTTGTATGTGATTTACAAAAGTGCAAAGGTGGCTGTTGTGTTGAGGGTGATTCTGGTGCTCCTTTAAGGGCTGAAGAGATAAAAGAAATTTCGAAAAATCTTACAACTATTAAATCTGAAATGTCTACAAAAGGTCTAAATGCGATTAAAAATAATGACTTTCATTATGTAGATTCAGATGGAGATAAGGTAACAAAATTGGTAGATGGTAAGGAGTGTGTTTTTGTTTTTTTTGATAAAAATAATATTGCCAAATGCTCTATAGAGTCAGCTTACAGAAAAAACAAAATAAATTTTAATAAACCTATTAGCTGTCATTTATATCCTGTAAGGATTAAAAAATACGATTCTTTCACAGCTGTAAATGTTGATAGTTGGCATGTTTGTAAGCCCGCGTGTCAATGTGGAACGGAACTAAATGTACCTGTATTTAAGTTTTTAAAAGATGCAATTGTAAGATTTTGGGGTTTAGATTTCTACCAACATTTAGATTCAGTCTACAATGAGTTTTTTAACAAAAAAAATTAAAATAATATTCCGCAAAATCCTAGCTGGGTAGCGTATAATTCTATAGTTGCACTATGTTTAAAAGATTGTTGTTATTAACATATGTTTTAGAAAAAAAATTATAAGTAAAGGCAAAGTATTCGATGTTGAAACTTTACTAAGTTGAGATTTAATTATGTTCAATTGTTTAAATTGGTAGCGAGCCTTCTAACATGCTAGTCTGACAGAAAAGAATTTATCATTCCTCGAGCATTTGAAGCAACAGATAGAGAATTCACTATTTTTTTATTTTGATCGAAAGTGACATTATTTTTATAGTTCAAATATAATAAATTGAGATAATTAAAAACATCTTGATTTTCAGTTCTACTAAAAGCTCTTCCAGATTTAGTTTTAATTAATAAATCAGCCATATCTCCTTTTCCTATTCCAATGATTGGTTTATTTGCTGCAATATATTCAAATATTTTTCCTGGAACAGGCCCTGTCTCACCAGGTGTTACAACCAAAAGCAAATCTGCATTACACATATACACCAAAGCTTCAGAGTGACTTACCAAAGGAATAAATGAAACTTTATTTTTAAATCTTATAATCAATTTTTTTTTAATTTCGTCTGTAATAGAGCCAACCATTTTAAGTTCAAATGTGTCTTTGTAATATTTTTTGGTCAGTTTTTCAAGAGCATCAAAAAAAATTTCTGGTTCATAAGAGTCAGCCATTGTGCCAGTGTAAGTAATGGTGTATTTAGATTTATCTTCTTTAATCTTTATCCTTTTAAAGTCTTCTGGGTCGTACCCATTTGAAAATAGTACTATTTTTTTTTCAATAGAATGTTTGCTTTTTGAAATGAAAGTTCGTTTGAAAGTTTCCCCTAAGGTTAATAGCACATCACATTTTTCGATAACATTTTTTTCATACTTTCTGTCAATTCTTCTTGAGTAAAATGAATGATTTAATAAAGGGTAGTAATAAATGTCTGTCCAAGGGTCTCTTAAATCTGAAATCCATTTAATTTTTTCCGCATAAAGTTCCTTGAGTTTTAGTCCAATCATCTGAACAGAATGAGGTGGACTTGTAGTAATTACATGCTTTATACCTTTTTGTTTTATAAGATATTTCGCTTTTTTTAGTCCGTATTTATACCATCCTTTTCTTGGGTCTGGGATAAAGATGTTACTTCTTAGGAATGCAGCAATTTTTATTTTGAAACTGTGTTTACTCACATTAGAAAATCCAGATTTAGGAACGTTTGACTTTCCTACAATTTTGCTGTAAAAGTTTAGTGGCTCACATGTATCAGTTTTGTAAACCATAACTTTATTGTGAACATCGTTATTTAATTTTTCATCAATCACGTTGTAGCTTGCTTTGGCTGGGTCAACAGTTAATACGTGAACTTCAACACCTTCTTTTGCGAGGTATTTCGAAAGTTTCAACCAACGTTGAACTCCAGCTCCCCCACTTGGGGGCCAATAGTAAGTAATGATTAATACTTTTTTCATTTAAGCTTATATAAAATCATTATAAATATAATATAAAATCTATCTAAGACTGCGTTATTCATTTCTTGTAAATTGGATAAGTTTTTTTTAACAAAAAAAATTAAAATAATATTCCGCAAAACCTTAGCTAGGTAGCTTATAATTCTATAGTTGCACTATATATAAAAGATTGTTGTTATTAACACGCGATTTTTAATAAAGATTTCTATACAAAGGCGAAATATTAGACATCAAAAATTAACTTTAAATAGCTTAAAATACGTTCTTTTAGTGTCAGTTTTTGTCAATCGTTTTGACTTTCAATAAGTTAACAAGTTTTAATTTTGATTTGTTGAAAACTATTAAAAATGTTAGGTGTTTTTTTTTGTCAGACCTAGGATTATTTCTAATTTTTGTATTCCACTAAAATTTGATTTTAGCTAGGCACCCAAAACGTATTTCATAATGACATTCTTCAAAAACATATTGTTTTTTTAGAAGACTTTTGGCTTTAATTTTTACGTTTTTGATTAAAATATAACAATGAATATGGATAAAAATACTACTACACAAGACACAAGCTCAGTTAAAATCGATCTTGAAAAGGAATTGGATACTAAAATAACGGTTGAAGAACCAATCCTAAAAGAAAATCCAAACAGGTTTGTGCTTTTTCCAATACAACACAATGATATTTGGGAAATGTATAAAAAGCAAGAAGCTAGTATTTGGACTGCAGAAGAATTGGATTTATCACCTGATTTAGTGGATTGGGAATCTAAACTTAACGATGACGAACGTTTTTTTATCAAACATGTGCTTGCGTTTTTTGCTGCATCAGACGGGATTGTTAACGAAAATCTAGCAGAAAATTTTCTAAGTGAAGTACAGTACACAGAAGCCAAGTTTTTTTATGGATTTCAAGTAATGATGGAGAATATTCACTCTGAAACATATTCTTTACTAATCGATACTTATATAAAAGATACAAAAGAGAAAAATTATTTATTCAATGCAATTGAAACTTTTGAGCCTGTAAAGAAAAAAGCAGATTGGGCTATGAGATGGATTGATAATGGTTCTTACGCGGAACGTTTAATTTCTTTTGCAGCTGTAGAAGGTATTTTCTTTTCAGGTTCGTTTTGTTCTATTTTCTGGCTGAAAAAAAGAGGCTTAATGCCAGGTTTAACTTTTTCAAATGAGTTGATTTCAAGAGATGAAGGGTTACATTGTGATTTTGCTTGTATGCTTTACAACAACCATTTGGTAAATAAATTGCCAAAGGAACAGGTCCAAAAAATAATTGCTGATGCTGTGGAAATTGAAAAAGAATTCGTAACAGAATCATTGCCTGTAAGATTAATTGGAATGAATTCAGATTTGATGTCCCAATATATTGAATTTGTTGCCGATAGATTACTTACAGAGTTGGGTAATGATAAAATATACAATACTTCAAATCCTTTTGATTTTATGGATATGATTAATCTGCAAGGAAAAACTAACTTTTTTGAAAAAAGAGTAGGTGAATATCAAAAAGCAGGTGTATTGAATAACGAAAATAATACCACCTTTAGTTTAGACTCGGACTTTTAAAAAATCATTTTAATTAGATAGTATGTACGTAGTAAAAAGAGACGGAAGAAAAGAAGCTGTAAAGTTTGATAAAATAACAGCAAGAATTAAAAAGCTTTGTTATGGATTAAATCCTCTAGTAGCACCTGAAAAAGTTGCTATGAAGGTAATAGAAGGTCTCTTTGATGGAGTTACTACTAGTGAATTGGATAATTTAGCGGCCGAGGTTGCAGCAACCAATACAATAACACATCCTGATTACGCACTTTTAGCTTCTCGTATTGCTGTTTCAAACTTACATAAGAATACAAAAAAATCTTTTTCAGATACTGTTACAGATTTATATGAATATATAGATCCAAAGACTAATGAAAAAGCACCACTCATATCTGATGAGGTTTATAAAATTGTCAAGAAAAATGCAGATGTTTTAGACTCCACCATTATTTATGATAGAGATTTTAGATATGATTTTTTTGGTTTTAAAACTTTAGAAAGGTCTTATTTATTGAAGTTGAAAGGTCAAGTTGCTGAGCGACCACAGCAAATGATAATGAGAGTTGCAGTAGGTATACATAAAGACGACTTAGACGCAGCAATAGAAACTTACAATTATATGAGTGAAGGATGGTTTACCCATGCAACACCAACTTTATTTAATTCTGGGACACCAAAACCTCAAATGTCTTCTTGTTTTTTACTTGCAACAAAAGAGGATAGTATACCAGGTATTTATGATACATTAAAGCAATGTGCTCAAATTTCACAATCTGCCGGTGGAATAGGACTTTCTATCCACGATATTAGAGCTACTGGTTCTTACATCAAAGGGACCAATGGTACATCCAATGGTATAGTTCCTATGCTAAGGGTATTTAACGATACTGCTAGGTATGTAGATCAAGGTGGTGGTAAAAGAAAAGGATCTTTTGCAATATATATTGAACCTTGGCATGCAGATATTTTTGACTTTTTAGATCTTAGGAAAAATCACGGTAAAGAAGAGCAAAGAGCAAGAGATTTGTTTTATGCTTTATGGACACCAGATTTATTTATGCAGAGAGTTGAGGAAAATGGTGATTGGACTTTAATGTGTCCACACGAATGTCCTGGTTTGTCAGATACACATGGGAAGAAATTTGAAAAGCTCTACAAAAAATATGAGTCGGAGGGAAAGGGTAGGAAAACAATTAAAGCTCAAGAATTGTGGTTCAAAATTTTAGAAAGTCAAATAGAGACTGGAACCCCGTACATGCTTTATAAAGATGCTGCCAATGAAAAATCCAACCAAAAGAATTTAGGAACTATAAAATCTTCTAATTTATGTACGGAGATTATTGAATATACTTCTCCAGATGAAGTTGCTGTATGTAATTTAGCTTCTATAGCGTTACCAAAATTTGTTGTTGACGGTAAGTTTGATTTTGAAAAATTATTTAAAATTACCTACCGAGTAACTAGAAATCTAGATAAAGTAATTGATGCCAACTATTATCCAGTTCCCGAAGCAAGAAATTCTAATATGAGACACCGTCCTATTGGTATTGGCGTTCAAGGTTTAGCTGACGCATTTATTTTAATGAGACAAGCCTTTGAATCAGAAGAAGCTAGACAACTAAATAAAGATATTTTCGAAACAATTTATTATGCTGCACTTACAGCTTCTAAAGATCTAGCAATAGAAAAAGGACCTTATGAATCTTATAAAGGTTCACCTGTCTCTCAAGGAATATTACAATTTGACATGTGGAATGTTAAGCCTTCTGACAGATGGGAATGGGATCTGTTACGTGAAGAGATTCAAAAAAATGGAGTAAGAAATTCTCTATTACTGGCTCCAATGCCAACAGCATCTACTGCTCAAATACTTGGAAACAACGAATGTTTTGAACCTTACACTTCAAATATTTATACAAGAAGGGTCTTGTCTGGAGAATTTATTATTGTCAACAAGCATTTATTAAGAGACTTAGTTAAATTGGGTATATGGGACGATCGTCTTAAAAACAAATTGATGGCTTCTAATGGTTCCATACAAAATATTGATGAAATACCTGATAATATTAAAAATCTATATAAAACTGCTTGGGAAATCTCTCAAAAGGTTTTATTGGATATGGCAGCAGACAGGGGTGCATTTATTGATCAATCTCAGTCACTTAACATCTTCATGGAGAACGCCAACTTTGCTAAACTAACTTCTATGCATTTCTATGGTTGGAAAGCAGGACTTAAAACAGGAATGTATTATTTGAGAACTAAGTCCGCAACAGATGCTATTAAGTTTACTTTAGACAAAGAAGCAATCTCAGAACCAGTTGCTAAAAATGAAGAAACTGTTGAAGTAACAAAGAAGTAAGATAATTTCTATTATCAATTACTATTTGGAAGTATTACAGTTTTTAATTAATCTCATTTTATAAGTTGATTTGGCAAATTTTCATTTTAAGATTTTACTTTAGGTTTATTTCTTTATTTGCTCCACAATTTGCTGGCTTAAAAGCTTTTAAATTATTTCAAAAAGTTAAAAAAAAAACTATAAGAAAAAGAGAGGAGAGGTTTTATAAGGAAGTCCAACACTTTAAAGTTAGTTCCTCAAAGGAAGACCTACTATGTTATGAAATAGGTTCAGAAAATAAGAATCTTGTTTTTTTATTACATGGTTGGGAATCAAATGCTGGTAGCCTTTCCAAATTTGCTTTTCAATTATCTAAGAATAACTTCAGAGTCATTAGCTTTGAATTACCTGGTCATGCAAAATACAAATCAAATTATACCAACTTAGTAGAGTGTAGTGAAGCTTTTTATAAGGTAATAGAATATACAAAACCTAATATACCTTTCAGCGTTATATCTCACTCTTTTGGCTCCGCAGTTTGTACTTATACTTTGTCAAAATTGAATTATAAATTAGATAAAATTGTTTTTTTAACCTCTCCAAATTCTATTTTAGAAATTTTTAAAGAATTTAAGAATTTGATTGGTTTATCTACTCATTCCTTCACATATTTTGTTCAGAAAGCAAATTTATTAGCTAATGAAGAAATCAAGAATATTAATATAGATGAAAAATTAAAGCTAATAGATTTTTCAAAATTGCTTTTGATCCATGACGAACTTGATAAAATTATCCCGATAAAAAATTCCGAACAGATTAAAAAAATGAATTCGAAAAAAACACAGCTAATAAAATATTCTAAAATAGGTCATTATAAAATGTTGTGGAATGACAAAGTAGTAGAAGATACCATGCATTTTTTAAAGAAAAAAAAGGCACCCGAAGGTGCCTAGGTATCTATAAATAAATATCAAACAATTTATTTAAATCAAGTTATTTTAATCCTTTAATTACAGATGTTCCAGCTCCAAAAACATTGTCTTGCCCGTAAGGAGAACCTTTTCCATCTGCGTAGCCTTTCCATTTGACTAGTTCTATATAGTTTGGTGATCTAGTTAACTGCTGTTGTACCAATCTAATCTCTTCAGCCCTACCTTGAGCTCTTAAAATAGCAGCTGTCTTTTCACCTTCAGCCTTCATTATTTCTGCATTTGCTAAATATTGCTGTTCTTCCTCTAGCTCTTTAGCTTTTTGATTTCTTTGCTTTTGAGTTTCTTTTTCAGTAATTGCAACTTTTACATTATCAGGTAAGTTAACATCTGCAATTTCACAGAAATTATAAGAAATAAAATTAGCAGGAAATTCAGATTGGAAAATAGTATCCATTTCTGTTTCTAAAGCTTCTCTTTTTGTAGAGTAAATTTCTTCATAAGTGTATCGTCCGATCACGTCTTTTATAACTCCTCTAACTTTAGCATCAATAAAAGAGCTTTCAAATGCTTTACCATGTTTTAAGTGTAATTTTGCAGTATTATTTTGCATGGGATTGTAATTGATAGTTACATCAATCCCTATTTCCATACCATTTTTTTCCATCACCTTGGAACTATAGTTTCTACTTTGCTGAAGAATATTATAGGTAATCATTTCATTCCAGGGAGCAATAAAAACTGTTCCTTCTGTATAAACATTAGTTTGATCTATACCACCAGTATATGGTCTGTATATAAATCCTTCTTCACCTGGATTTACATCTGTCCATGACATGAAAAATAAGGATACTAGGATTATTCCTATCCCCCCGAATAATGTTGTTTTTAAAATATTTTTAGGTTCTATTTCTATTTCACTCATGATTTTGGTTTATTAATTATTGTTTTATAAGTATTATATATTGCTAATATGTTCAAAAACAGTGCCAAGATTTTTATAATTGGGTGTGTTCTGATTGCATACATAATGGTTACCACAAAAAGAAGTGCAGCCAAAGTAACATTTAGAATTATACTCAAAATGTATCTATTATTGTTCATTATATCATTTTTTTAGGATCTACCCATAGTTCATATTCCTCTGCTGTAACATATCCCAAGTTGATTGCTTCTTCTTTTAAGGTTGTGCCATTTTTATGTGCAGTATTAGCTATTTCAGCAGCTTTATAATAGCCTATTTTAGTATTTAAAGCAGTTACAAGCATTAACGAATTGTTTAATAGTTTTTCAATATTTGCATGGTTTGGCTCAATTCCTTTAGCACAATGCTCATTAAATGACAAAGTGGCATCTGCTAAAATTGTTGCACTTTCAATTAAATTTTTCGCCATCATGGGTTTGAATACATTTAATTCGTAATGTCCTTGTGCTCCACCAAAACTTATTGCTACATCATTTCCCATTATCTGAGCACATACCATAGTAAGAGCTTCACATTGTGTAGGATTTACCTTTCCAGGCATAATGGATGAGCCGGGTTCATTTGCAGGGATAACTAATTCACCAATGCCAGATCTTGGTCCTGAAGCCAACATCCTAATATCATTCGCAATTTTATTGATGGATACTGCCAATTGTTTTATAGCTCCATGTGTTTCTACAATTGCATCGTGGGCAGCAAGTGCTTCAAACTTATTTTGAGCAGATATGAATGGCAAATTGGTTAGTTCCGCAATGTTTTTTGCCACCATTTTCGCATAACCTTCAGGGGTATTTAGTCCTGTTCCTACAGCAGTTCCACCAAGTGCAAGTTCACTTAAATGTTCCATGGTATTATTTACAGCTTTTAAACCGTGATCTAACTGAGATACATATCCTGAAAATTCTTGTCCCAAAGTTAAGGGAGTTGCATCCATTAAATGAGTTCTTCCAATCTTAACAATATCTTTAAATTTTAATGCTTTTTTTTCTAAAGTATTCCTAAGTGCCGTAACTCCGGGTATAGTTTTTTCAATTATTATTTTATATGCAGCAATATGCATTGCAGTTGGGAAAGTGTCATTTGAAGATTGAGATTTATTAACATCGTCATTCGCTTTTAAAGTTGTATTGTCTTCATCTAGAGAACCTCCATTTAAAACATGAGCTCTATTGGCAATGACTTCATTTACATTCATATTGCTTTGAGTTCCAGAACCAGTTTGCCAAACTACAAGAGGAAACTCATCGTTTAATTGGTTATCTAGGATTTCTTCACAAACCTTGGCTATCAAATCTTTTTTATCTTCTTCTAAAACACCAAGCTGAAAATTAGTAATGGCTGCTGCTTTCTTCAAAACGGCAAATGCATGCACTATTTCTAATGGCATTGATGCTGGTGGGCCAATTTTAAAGTTATTTCTTGATCTCTCCGTTTGAGCTCCCCAATATTTAGTTGACTCAACTTGAATTTCTCCAATGGTATCTTTTTCGATTCTAAAGCTCATTTTAATATTTTTATTACTAATTTAGTTCAAAGAAACTTAATTCAAATTTAAAATTTATGGTTATAGGTACTGCAATATTTTTATTTTTCTTTGGTATGGCTTTCTGGGTGCTGTTATTTTTAGGTGGTTTTATTGGTCTTTGGGTTCAATGGGGATTGATAGATATCACCAAAGCTCAATTATCCAAAAGAGGCATCATAAAAGATGTTTAATTAATAATTTTCAAGAAATTTTCTTTTGGCCTTCCTATTTCAGCCAAATTTTTATTTACTAAAATAGGCCTTTCCATCAATTTAGGTTCTCTAATCATCCAATTAATTATTTCATTTTCAGAAAGGAACTTTCCTTTAATATTTTGTTTATAAACTGCTTCACTTTTTCTGATAAGCTCAGATGCAGACATATCTAATTTTTTTAAAAGATCTATCAACTCTTCTTTAGAAATTTTATTTTCTAAATAATTAATAATTTCAGGTTGTATGTTTTTAGATTCTAGAAAAGCCAATCCCTCTCTACTTTTACGACATCTATTGTTGTGATAATATTTCATTTATTTTGATTTTCCATAACTCATTAAGTAATTATTTAAAAATGGCTGTAATTCACCGTCGAGTACTTTAAAAGGATCATTGCTTTGAAAATTTGTTCTATGATCTTTGACTCTTTTGTCATCTAATACATAGCTTCTAATTTGAGATCCCCACTCAATCTTCTTTTTTCCAGCTTCAATTTCATCTTGTTTTTCTCTTCTTGCTCTTAATTCTAGCTCATAAAGTTGAGACTTTAATAATTGCATTGCTTTTTCTCGATTGCCTAGTTGAGATCTAGTTTCAGTATTTTCGATAACAATTCCGGTTGGTGCATGTTTTAGACGTACCCCAGTTTCAACTTTATTAACATTTTGTCCTCCTGCACCTCCGCTCCTAAAAGTGTCCCAGCTGATATCAGCGGGACTAATGTCTATTTCTATGGTATCGTCAACACTTGGATACACATAAACGGATGAAAAAGAAGTCATTCTTTTACCCTGTGCATTAAAAGGGCTTACTCTAACTAGTCTGTGAACTCCATTTTCACCTTTTAAATACCCAAATGCAGAATCTCCAGAAATTTCAAGAGTTACCGTTTTAATTCCAGCTACATCCCCATCTTGAGAATGAATTTCTTTAACTTTATATCCGTTCTTCTCACACCACATTAAGTACATTCTCATTAGCATTGCACTCCAATCACAACTTTCTGTACCACCTGCACCAGCGGTAATTTGAAGAATTGCATCTAAATGATCTTCTTCGGAAGAAAGCATGTTCTTTAACTCTAAATCTTCTAAATTTTCAACTAACTTATTATGTTGACTTAAGACTTCTTCTTCAGAAGATTCGCCTTCTTTAAAGAAATCAAATAAAACTTCTGTGTCCTCAAGGTTGGTTTTTAAATTGTCGTAAGACTTCACCCACAATTTTTTGTTTTTTATAGACTTTAATACTACTTCAGCCTTTTTTGGATCATTCCAAAACTCAGGGTCTTGAGTTACTAATTCCTCTTCTTTGATTAATTCTCTTTTCAGATCAATGTCAAAGATACCCCCTTAGCGCTTCCAGGCGATCTTTAATAACTTTAAGTTGTTCAGATGAAATCATTTAGTTGAATTTTAACAATGTTAATAGAAAAAATTATCTTAATCTTAATTTGTCCCCATTATTTAAGCTATTTTTTAAAATTAATTCATTTCTTCTTTTCAACGACTTCATTTTAATGCCATAAGTTTGAGAAATTGATCTTAAATCTTCTCCTTTATTCACTACATGAATTCTTTGCTTAGATCTATTTCTTTTAGGTTGAATAAATACTTTAGTACCTACATTTAGTACAGACAGATTATTGTCGTCGTTATACTTCAGTATTTGTTTTAATTTAATATTTAAGCTTTTTGCAATTGTTGCATAAGTTTCTTGATTTTGAGAAATTACATATTTTATTTTGTTGGGATGCATGTAAATATTTCGTTTGCCTGATATCAAATTCTTATCAAATTTTTCTTTATCAAATTGATACAGTTTATTTTCTTCAATAATTTTTATTAGAAGCTCT
>Ga0233444_10001201_pt1 | contig 30164 bp, 29 predicted proteins | sample SI_124_October20_6_FD_182792 | JGI IMG/M metagenome (GOLD analysis project Ga0233444, IMG submission 182792) | Seawater microbial communities from Saanich Inlet, British Columbia, Canada - SI_124_October2016_10_MG | ecosystem: Environmental > Aquatic > Marine > Inlet | place: Canada: British... | reverse complement strand
TATTTAAAAGTTCCAGTAAATTATTTTTTTGAAGATTTTTCAGAATATTTAATAAATCTAGAAAGATCTCAAGAAGGTCACATGAATGTAAATTATAATTTTTTAGTTAAATTATATTCTGAACTTAATAACGATCAAAAGTTAAAGTTTAGTAAATCTTTACAGTCTTCAAATATTGGGATTTCAAAAGCAGTTTAATTTTTATTAAATTAATGACCCCTATAAATTTTGAAAATCATTTTAAAAAAAATTTTTTATAATTTCATATTTGTAATGAAAAGTTTATTAAAAGTTTTTTTATTATTTATATTATTAAGTGGAAATGCTTTTGCAAAAGTAAAATCTAAAGACATTAATTTTCCAGGCAAATATTATACTAAAGAAATTAAGACTTGTTCAGCAATTCCTAAGGATAAATCATTTAGTAATAAATCAACTATTGATACCGTTAACAGTGTAGTTGGTTTTGATTGGTCAGCTTACCATGAGAAATATAGTAATTCTATTTTGGTAGAACATGCAGCAATCACGAAACCTATAAAAGTTATGATTGCAGGAACCCACATGGCTATTGGTGATAAAAATCAAACTAACATCAATATAGCCAAAGGTTTATTATTAGAAATAGCTAAGGCAAATACTTTATATAACAGCATAAGTTATGAAGAATTAAAAAAAAAAGGAAAGTGTTGGAAAGATAATAACCCCAAAGCTCCTTGTTGGTACCATGAATATGAATTTGCAGGTCAATGGTTTGGAAATTATATGATTAGTGCAGTAATGCTTAAATCTGAATTGAATAAAGAGGAGTTTAAGATTGTGAATAATTACATTAAAAAAATGTACAAAAAGTTCTTAAAACCAATTCAATTTAAAAAAAATGACAAAGGGTTTTATGCAATGGCTAATGGAGGATTATCAACATTAGTTTATGCATCATGGACAGAAGATAAAAAACTTGCTGCTAAAGAAATTAATCACACATTAAAACAAATAGACAAACTATTTTATGATGATGGATACATTAACGATAACTCTTTCAGGGGTCTCAGAGGGCAATGGTACCATTCATATGGAGTTGATATTGCCCTAGGATATATTTATATTGCTGAATTATGGGGAGCTAATGTTCCAAAAAATATACATGAGAAACTATTTAATTCAGTAAAAGTAGTAAATTTAGCGATTACTGATCCTGAAAAGTTTTTAGAAAGAAAAAATCCTAATGGTCTAGCGAGAAATAGAATTACAGATCCAAAAAAAGCAACACCTCATACACATCAAATGGCTATAGCTATAGACACTCTTATGGAAATAGTGACAGGTATAAAATTGGAACATGATCCGATATACTTACGAAAAAGAAAAATGCATACGCCTGATGGGATAGATGATCTAATTGGTTTCAATCCCAATTGTATAATTCGATAAATCTAAAAGATAAAGATTTTGGCTCCTCGGGCAGGACTCGAACCTGCGACCAATTGATTAACAGTCAACTGCTCTACCAACTGAGCTACCGAGGAATATCAAAAACACAACTTACTTTTTTTTAAGAGTAAAACAAGATTTTTTTTTGGAGGCATCGCCCAGAATCGAACTGGGATACAAGGATTTGCAATCCTCTGCGTAACCATTCCGCCACGATGCCCTCTCCTCTCAATTTAAATTAAATAGAGAGCCTTTTATATATTAAATATATAAAATTAGTCTACCAAATAAGCCTTCAAAATGATTATTGTTAATTAATATTATTAAATTATAAACTTATTATCACCTATGAGTAACGATAAATATATACATACAGACGTTGAAGATAAGATTTATTCTTATTGGGAAAAAAACAATTTATTTAAACCCACTAAAAATAAGAAACAATTTTCAGTGGTTATACCTCCGCCCAATGTAACTGGTAGCCTTCATATGGGTCATGCTTTGAATAATTCAATTCAAGATCTTTTGGTTAGATACCACCGTATGAATAATTATGAAACCTTATGGCAACCTGGAACAGATCATGCAGGTATTGCCACACAGGCCTTAGTTGAGAAAAAATTAACCGCTGATGGTATTGATAAAAATGAAATTGGAAGAGAAAAGTTCATAGAAAAGGTTTGGGAATGGAAGGAAGAACATGGTGATATCATTTTAAATCAACTAAAAAAACTAGGTTGCTCTTGTGATTGGTCAAGAAATGCTTTTACAATGGATGAAAACCTTTCAAAATCAGTTTTAAAAGTTTTTGTAGAGCTTCACAAAAAAGGTTTAATTTATAAAGATAAAAAACTAGTAAACTGGGATACGGTTTTAAAAACAGCAATATCTGATTTAGAAGTGGATCAAAGAGAAGTTAATTCTAAGATTTACTATATTCAATATCCTATAGAAGCTTCTAGTGATTTTATAACTATAGCAACAACAAGACCTGAAACCATGTTGGGTGATACAGCGATAGCTGTAAATCCAAAGGATGATCGATTTAAACATTTAGTTGGTAAGTTTGTAACAGTACCAATTGTTGGAAAAAAAATAAAAATTATTGAAGATGAATATGCTGATCCTGAGATGGGAACGGGTGCTTTAAAGATAACACCAGCACATGATTTTAATGACTATGAAGTGGGACAAAGAAATAATTTAGAAATCATAAATATTTTTACTGAAGGTGGCAAAGTAAACGAAAACGCTCCTAAAGAATATATTGGACTTGATAGATTTGAAGCTAGAAAAAGAATTATAAAAGAACTTAAAGAAAAAGAGTTTTTTGTTAAGGAAGAGAACATAAAGAATAAAGTTCCTTATGGGGATAGGTCTAATTCAATAATTGAGCCTTTTTTAACAGAACAATGGTTTGTCGATGCAAAAAAATTATCAATTAAAGCTAAAGATATAGTTAACTCTAAAAAAACTAATTTTTTTCCTGCTAATTGGTCAAAAACTTATTTTCAATGGATGAACAATATTGAGCCATGGTGTATCTCAAGACAGCTTTGGTGGGGACATCAAATACCTGCTTGGTATGGACCAGATAAAAAAATCTTCGTTGCAATAAATGAAGAAGAAGCAAAATTGGATGCAAAAAAATTCTATAATAAAGATGTAGATTTAATTCGTGACCCAGATGTATTGGATACTTGGTTTTCATCAGGTCTATGGCCTTTTGCTACATTGGGTTGGCCTGACAATAAAGAATATGTAGATAAATTTTACCCGACATCAGTACTGGTTACAGGGTTTGACATTATATTTTTTTGGGTAGCACGCATGATCATGTTTGGAATGGAGTTTCTAGACAAAGAGCCTTTTAAAGATGTTTACGTTCACGCCCTTGTTAAAGACGAGAAGGGACAAAAAATGTCTAAATCTAAAGGAAACGTAATTAATCCCTTAGACCTAATTGAAAAATATAGTGCAGATGCTTTAAGGTTTACTCTACTGTCAATGGCGTCACCCGGAACAGATGTAAAACTTTCTGAAGATAGAGTTAAGGGTTATAGAAATTTTTTAAATAAATTATGGAATGCAAACAATTTTTTAATTACCAATAATTGTGATTTTTCTAAAATTGATGAAAAACCAATTTTATCAATTAATATTAACAAATGGATCTATGCTGAACTTATAGAAACTAAAAATAAAATTGAAAAAAATCTAAAAGATTACAGGTTTGATGAAGCTGCAAAAAATGCCTATCAATTTACTTGGCACTCTTATTGTGATTGGTATTTAGAGCTATCTAAAACAATCCTATTTTCAGAAGATGAAAAGGCAAAAGATGAAGTAAGACAGGTATCAGCTTACGTATTTAAACAGATATTAATATTATTACATCCATTTATTCCATTTGTGACTGAAGAAATTTGGCTAAATAATAAATTTGATAACACAGGTAAAGACTTTTTAATGTTAGCTAATTGGCCTTCTGGAGAGTTTGAAAGAGATACATCCATTAATCAAGTTGAAAAAATTATCAGTATAGTTTCTGAATTAAGATCATTTAAAAATGAATTAAGTGTAAGCCCTGGGTCATTTATAGATATTTCAATAGAGACAGTTAGTAAAAAAGAACAATCATTTTTTACTGAAAATGAAATTATTCTAAAAAAACTTGGTCGTATCAAAAATTTATATAATAAAGATCTGGATAAACCAACTGCTACATTGATGGTTTCTGGAGATTTATTCAAAGTGTATTTTGATGAAGATGTCGATTTAGAATTAATTAAAAAAAACTTAACTACAAGGCAAAATAAATACCAAGAAGAAATGAATAAAATATCACAAAGATTAGCTAATAAAGGCTTTGTTGATAGAGCACCAAAAGATATTGTTGATCAGGAAAAAACTAATTATAATAATTTAAAAAATGATGTTGAGAGAATATCGATAACTATAAAGGGTTTATAATGGCAAAATTTAATAAAAAAAAATTACCAAGCAGACATACTTCATTAGGTGCTGATAGAGCTCCACATAGATCATTTTACTATGCAATGGGTGAAACAGAAAAAGATGTAGCAAAGCCATTTGTTGGTGTTGTGTCAACTTGGAATGAAGCTGCTCCTTGTAATATTGCTTTAATGAGACAAGCTCAATCTGTCAAAAAAGGCGTTAGAGCTTCAGGTGGAACCCCTAGAGAATTTTGTACGATAACAGTAACTGATGGTATTGCCATGGGTCACGAAGGAATGAAGTCATCTTTAATCTCTCGCGAGGTAATTGCTGATTCAACTGAACTTACTGTGCGTGGTCATTGTTATGATGCGCTTGTTGGTATTGCTGGTTGTGATAAATCTTTACCTGCCTTAATGATGGCAATGGTTAGATTAAATGTTCCAAGTGTATTTATTTATGGTGGCTCAATACTTCCAGGTCAATATAAAGGTAAAGATGTAACTGTTGTTGATGTTTTTGAAGCAGTTGGAAAACACTCAGCTGGAAAAATGTCTGCAAAGGAATTAAGAAAATTAGAGTTAGTTGCTTGCCCAAGTGCAGGTGCATGTGGAGGTCAATTTACTGCAAATACTATGGCCTGCGTTTCTGAAGCTATTGGTTTAGCATTACCTTATTCAGCTGGAACACCTGCTCCATACGAAGAACGTGATAAGTATGCATTATTAAGTGGCAAGACTGTAATGAATTTATTACAAAAAAATATTCGTCCAAGAGACATTGTTACAAAAAAATCTTTAGAAAATGCTGCAACAATTGTAGCGGCTACTGGTGGATCGACAAATGCTGCTTTACACCTACCAGCTATAGCTAATGAAATTGGAATTAAGTTTGATTTAATGGATGTAGCTAAAATTTTTAAAAAAACTCCATATCTTGCAGATTTAAAACCAGGTGGAAAATATGTTGCAAAAGATATGTGGTTAGCTGGTGGAGTACCTATGTTATTAAAAACTCTTTTTGATGGTGGTTTTATACATGGTGATTGCATGACTGTTACTGGAAAAACAATGAAACAAAATTTAAAAAATATTAAATTTAATCCTAAGCAAAAAGTATTAAGAGCATATGATAATCCTTTATCACCAGATGGCGGTGTTGTAGGTCTTAAAGGTAACTTAGCTCCTGATGGTGGAATTGTTAAAATTGCTGGTTTAAAAAAATTACAATTCACTGGAAAAGCTAGATGTTTTGATAATGAAGAAGCAGCAATGGCTTGTGTGCAAAAGAAAAAATATAAAGCAGGTGATGTAATTATTATTCGTTACGAAGGACCAGTTGGCGGTCCTGGTATGAGAGAAATGCTTTCAACAACAGGTGCTATTTATGGTCAAGGTATGGGTGAGAAGGTTGCTCTAATTACAGATGGTAGATTTTCTGGGGCTACAAGAGGTTTTTGTGTGGGTCATGTTGGCCCTGAGGCGGCCTTAGGCGGCCCTTTAGCTCTTTTACGCAATGGAGATGTAATTGATATAGATGCCAAAAAAGGGACTATTAACGTTAGATTAACTAAATCACAATTAGCCACAAGACATAAGAAGTGGAAAGCAAAAAAATCAAGCTTTGGATCGGGTACTATTTGGAAATATGCTCAAACAGTAGGTCCCGCTTATTTAGGTGCACCAACACATCCCGGTAAAAGAAAAGAAGTAAAAGTTTACGCTGATATTTAATGAAAATTAGACCCGTTATATTATGTGGCGGAGCAGGAACTAGACTTTGGCCTAATTCTAAAAATCATCAAGCAAAACAATTTATTGATTTTGGTAATTGGACTTTATTAGGAAAAACTCTTGAAAGAGTTAAATCTTCGACCTTTGATGTACCGATCATAAGTACAAATCTTAAATATTTAAAAGAGGTAAAAAAACATCTTAAGAAACATAAGATAAGTAAATATAAAATTGTTTTAGAACCCGCAAAAAGAAATACAGCACCAGCAATTCTTGCATCAGCATTAATTAAAGATATTCCAAATGAACAACCCTTAATGTTTTTTGCAGCAGACCACTTAATAGAAAAAGCTAATATTTTTAATAAAGCTATTAATAAAAATAAAACTAATTTAACAGACCAAAATATATTCATCTTTGGAATTAAACCAACATCTCCATCAAGTGAATATGGTTATTTTTTAACAAAAAAAGTTAAAGGAAATATTAATAAAGTAACAAAATTTATTGAAAAACCTAAAGAAGCTAAAGCTAAACAAGTCATTAAACAAAAAGGTTATTGGAATTCTGGTATGTTTTTTTTGAGAAAAGACTCAATAATAAATAACTTTAAGAAATACCAACCTACAATGTATAAAAATTGTCTTAATGCTGTTTCAAAAGCTAAACTTAAAGATAACACTTATTATTTAAATAAAGCTTCATTTGAAAAAGCTACAGCAAAATCTTTTGATTATGCAATTTTAGAAAAAACCAAACAAATTAATGCTATTAAATTAGACATTCCTTGGTCAGATCTTGGCAGCTGGAAAGAGATCTTAAAAATGTATGATAAAAATAAGAATAAATATTATAAGAAAAAAAATGTTTATTACCGGCCTTGGGGTAGGTACGTTAATTTATTCGAAGGTAAAGGTTTTTTAATCAAAGAACTATTTGTTAAGCCTAAAGGTGTTTTAAGTTTACAAAAACATCATCATCGATCAGAACATTGGTTTGTAACTCAAGGAACGCCTAAAATTACACTTAATAAAGATAGTTTTTTTAGAAAAAAAAATGATCATATATTCATTCCATTAGAAGCAATTCATAGAATTGAAAATAAAGGCACAAAGCCTGTTAAAATTATTGAAGCACAAGTTGGATCGATATTAAAAGAAGGTGATATTGTCAGGTTTCAAGATGTGTATGGTCGTACTTAATAATATTAATACAGCTACATAAAGATGTAAGATACAGCTTGTTCTATTCAATTAATCCTAAAATATAATTTTATAAATTCCAATTAAAAATAATGGTATCTGTAACCCAAAGTTTGTTAATATGGCTTTATCTTTTGATATAAAACCAGCTATTGTCCAACCAATAACTCCAAGACCATGGAAGTAGATGTTAATAGGGTAGATATTTAAGTTAGTTAATAATATTCCAGTTAATACTAAAGCAGTGCTGATCCATTTTAGGTATTTTTTTATAAGCATAGTCTCCTTTAAATGTAAGTTTTGTTAGGAATTTATTACAATTATAGAACAAACAAAAACCTTTATTACTGGGGTATTGACATAAAAAAATGTTATGTTATAACATAACAAAATGAATAATCACGACATAGTTTTTGATATAATTAAGAAATCTAAAAAGCATTTAACGGCTTATGAAATATTAGATAAATTTCAAAAATTTAAAAAGATACAGCCAATGGCTGTTTACAGATCTTTAAAAAAACTAATTGAAGAAGATAAGATACATAAATCTAATCAAAATAAGACCTATGTATTGTGTAGTCATGAGCATGTTAAGCATAATCCATCTATAGCTATTTGTAGAGATTGTGGAGACACAGAAGAGCTTAAATCAGAATTATTTGAAACAATATTTAAAAAAAACCCAATCAAAAAATATGACTTCAGTGATTTTCAGCTTGAAGTCTCAACAAAATGTAGGAGATGTAACTAATGGAACACGCACATGAATTACCAGAATTTCTTCACTTTTTAGAAGAACTTATAGAGGAATATGGAATATTAAGAGGATTTGTATTTGGTTTTGTTCATACGTTAATACCATTAATTGGTTTTTATTCAGGTTGGAGCATAAACCGTTTTTTGAAATTAGTTTCTAATGGTGCAATTGCTGGAATAATTGGAATAGTTTTAGCTCATATTATAGCAGACTTTATAGCAGCATTACTTGATCCAAATTTAAAAAGTGCTGCCTTTGGAATTGTTCTTGGTGGCTTCTTACCTTTATTAGCGGTACCTTTTTTAGAAAAATATGTAACGAAAAGCCAATACCATAATGTTGTTGGTGATCATGAAGATCTAAAAAAAGATTTGAAAAGCAAGCATAAATAATATTTAATATTGGGATGAGTACAGTTCCCTTAACATTAAAAGAAATTTTAGAACTAGCCAAAAAAACACTATTAGCTAATGGTTGTGATGAGGAAAATGCTAGTATTCTAGCGGATACTATTATGAGAGCTGAAAGAGATGGTTCTGTTTCTCATGGTTTGTTTAGATTACCAGCTTATGTAGCAGGCTTAAAAAGTAAAAAGATTAATGGTAAGGCAAGACCCGAATTAGAAAATGTTGCTCCAAGTATTATTAAAGTACTAGGCAACAATGCAGTTGCTCCTATGGTTTTAAGTTTAGGATTACCTGCAGTTATTGAATTAGCAAAAAAAAATGGTGTAGCAGTTCTTGCCATAAAAAATTCACATCACATGGCAGCCCTTTGGCCTGAAACTGAAGCTATTGCTGAAGCTGGACTTGTTGGTATTGCTTGCACATCTTATAAGCCAGCTGTTGCACCAGCGGGTGCTACTAAACCTTTATATGGGACAAATCCAATTTCTTTTGCTTGGCCTAGACCTGGTAAAACTCCTGTTGTCTATGATATGGCAACTGCTTCAATGGCAATGGGTGAAGTTCAAATTGCAAAAAGAGAAGGGCACAAAGTTCCCCTTGGAACGGGTTTAACTAAAGAGGGTAAAGAAACAACCGATCCTGGAGAAATAGCTGATGGTGGAGTTATACTTCCTTTTGGAGGCTATAAAGGATCTAGTATTGCAATGATGGTTGAATTATTAGCTGGAGCATTAATAGGTGAAAATTTTAGTTTTGAAACTGCTGCTAAAGATAATAACGATGGTGGTCCTCCAAGTGGTGGTGAATTTATCATGGCAATCTCACCAGATAAAATTTCTAGTAAAGGTTGGGATAAACACGCAGATGAATTTTTTAGTAAAATGTCAGCTATGGAGGGTGTTAGGCTTCCAGGAGAAAGAAGACATAAAAATAGATTAAATAAAGGACCAAGAAATATTAATGAAGAACTCGTTAATAAAATTAAATCTTTAAGCTAATTCAATTTCAATAGGTGTGTGATCAGAGGGTTTTTCTTTTCCTCTTGGGTCTTTATTAATATTAACATTTTTTACTATATTTAATAAAGAATTTGATACTAAGAAGTGGTCAATTCTTAATCCATTATTTTTCTGCCAAGCACCTCTCATATAATCCCAATAAGTATAGCCTTCCTTTTCACCATGAATGTGACGGTAGGCATCATGAAAACCCAGATTAATCATTTCTCTAAATTTTTTTCGTATCTCAAGTCTGTATAAAGCATCATCTTCAAACCCTTTAATATTATAAGCATCTTCAGCTGAAGGAAGAATATTAAAATCACCAGCTAAGATAATATTTTCATTTTTCTTTGAAAGAGTTTTTAATTGTTTAATTAATTTATCTAACCAGTCTTTTTTATAAGTGTATTTATCAGTATCTACAGGATTACCATTTGGAGTATAAATATTAATCAGTTGAACATTTTTTTTCTTATGTTTTAGTTCTGCTGAAATAATTCTAGATTGTTTCAATTTATCTTTAATCAAATCTATTCTAACATTTTCTAGTTTATGTTTGGATATAATAGCAACACCATTATAACTTTTTTGTCCAAATACATGACTCTCATAATCTAATGCTGAAAAATCATCATAGGGAAAAGTCTCATCTTGTGTTTTAATTTCCTGCATCATAACAACATCTGGAGAAAATTTTTGAAGATATTCTTTAATATTTTCAATTCTTGCTCTAACAGAATTAACATTCCAAGATGTAATAATCATTATATAGAGAAAGAAACACCACAACCGCAAGAAGATTTACTTTGTGGGTTAGTGATCTTGAATTGATCGCCAATTAGTTCTGAAACAAAGTCCACTTCTGAACCTTTTAATAAGTCTGCTGAAGTTTTATCTATAAGAATATTTTCATGTTTTAAGTCGTCTGCTTCTAATTTTTTGTCAAAAGTAAACTCATATTGAAAACCTGAGCAACCACCACCTTTAATAGCGATTCTAAAAAATGACCCTGGATCTTTTTGAGACAACAAATTATTAATCTGTTTTATAGCTTTATCTGTAAATTTAATTTCTTTAATCATATAACAACACTGATAATACTAATATAATATCAATTTATTAAATTTAAAGTATGAATAATTACTCAAATTTAGCTTTATCTAAAAGCAAAGGTCGTATTTTTAAAGAAGCTAATTCACTTTACAGAACTCCATTTCAAAGAGACAGAGATAGAATTATTCACAGTGCCTCATTCAGAAGGTTAAAACATAAAACACAAGTTTTTGTTAACACAGAAGGGGATCATTTTAGAACTAGAATTACCCATTCAATTGAGGTTGCGCAAATTGCAAGATCAATAGCTAAACATTTAGGTTTAAATGATGATCTAGCTGAAACCTTAAGTTTGGCTCACGACTTAGGGCATACTCCGTTCGGACATGCTGGAGAAGATGCTCTTAATGAATGTATGGTTAACTTTGGAGGCTTTGACCACAATCTTCAAACCTTAAGAATAGTTATGTTTCTTGAGCATAAATACCTTAAATTTAAAGGCCTGAACTTAACATTAGAAACTTTAGATGGATTATTAAAGCACAATGGCGCAATTGATGATCTCTCCACAGTTAATAGGTTGATTGGATTAAAAAGTTTTAAGAATAAAATAAACTTTACTAACTCTGGTTCATTGGAAGCTCAAATATCAGCAATCTCAGATGACATTGCTTATAATAATCATGACATACAAGATGGAATTAGAGCTAAAATGTTTAATTTAAACGACTTGATTGAAATTAATTTTTTTAAAGATATTTATAAATCACACAAAAATAATATTAAAAACAACAATAAAGATATTTTGATATATCAAATAATACGAGATTCAATTGATTTAATGGTTAGAGATTTAATTAAGAATACTAAAAATAATTTAAAAAATAATAAAGTCAAATCTTTAAAAGATGTTTATAACTTAGATGATCCTATAGTGTGTTTTTCAAGTAAATTTCTTAAAATTGAAAAAGAAGTTAGGTTTTTCCTTAGAAGCAAAATGTATAACAATAAAAAAGTATTATTAAAAAATAATCATGGAAAAAAAATTATTAATAAACTCTTTTATAAAATTAAGAATAAGCCCAAAAAATTTTTAAACGATGATCAATTAAAGAATGACCTAAATAGAGCAATAGCTGATTTTATCTCAGGTATGACAGATAGATATGCAATCAATTTAAATAAAGGTATTTAATGAACATTTTTGATCTCTACTTGGATAAAATAATAATCTTGATTAAAAAGCTTAATAAAGATGGTTCTTTAGAATTACCTGAATCTTTAAATGGAATTAATGTAGATATACCACCATCAAATTTTGACTGCGATATATCAACCAATGTAGCCATGGTGCTCTCTAAGGCTAATAAAAAATCTCCAATTGATATTGCAAATATTTTAATTGAATTAATTAAAAATGAAGATGAAAAAATAGAATCTATTTCTGCAGCAAAACCAGGATTTATTAATATTAAATTTAAGACAATATATTGGAATAATTTTATTAAAAGTATTAATCAAAATCACAAGGATTACGGTGTCAATAATAAAGAAAAAAAACAAAAATATCTTATAGAATTTGTTTCAGCTAATCCCACTGGCCCTCTTCATGTTGGACATTGTAGAGGTGCAATATTGGGAGATGTTATTTCAAATATATTAATTTTTAACAAGCATGATGTTTCAAAAGAATATTATGTTAACGATTATGGTAATCAAATCATAAATTTTACAAAATCTGTTTTTTTTAGAATTAGGGAAATACTTTTTAATGAAAAATTCCCAATTGAAAACTCTGATTTATATCCTGGTGATTACTTAGTTGGTATTGCTAAAAATATTATAAAATCTAATAAAGTTTTAAAATTTGATAAATTTGAAAATGTTTCAAAAGAACTAACTTTATTATCGGTTTCAGAATCTTTAAAATTGATTAAAAATAATTTATCAAATCTTGGAATAGTGCACGATAGATTTACAAGTGAAACTGATATTGTCTTAAATAATGAAGTTCAGAAAGCAATTGATAAATTAAAGGAAAAAAAGCTTGTTTATAGTGGAAAAATTAAGGCTCCCAAAGGTGAAGATGATGAAAACTGGGTAGAAAGGGAGCAACTTTTATTTAAATCAACAGATTTTGGTGACGATAAAGATAGAGCACTTCAAAAGTCTGATAAATCGTGGACTTACTTTGCTAGTGATGTTGCCTATCATGATAATAAATTAAATAGAAATTACGATACACTTATTAATATATTAGGGGCTGACCATGCTGGCTATATTAAAAGGATAACTTCTGTCGTTGAAGCTCTATCAGGAGATAAAAAAAAATTGATTTGTAAAGTAAGTCAACTCGTCAAATTAATTAAAGATGGAAAACCTTTTAAAATGTCAAAAAGAAAAGGTGACTATATAACAGTTGAAGACTTGATAGCCGAAGTTGGTAAAGATGCTACGAGATTTATTATGCTTAATAGAAGTAGCGATGTAGAGTTAGATTTTGATTTTACAAAAGTTAAAGAAAAATCTAAAGATAACCCACTTTATTATGTCCAATACTGTTATGCTAGAATATCATCTGTCTTTAGACACGTAAATCTTAATATAGAAAATGATTTGAATATAAAAGATTACGAATTTGCATATACGGGTGATGAAATAAAGATATTAAAAAAAATAGCAGAATGGCCTAAGTGTATTGAAGCTGCAAGTCTAAGACTTGAACCCCACAGAATACCAGTTTATCTTTACGAACTATCATCAGAATTTCATTCTTATTGGAATATGGGCAAAGAGGATCAATCAAAAAGGTTTATTAACGAACAAAAGAAAATTTCAAATGATAAATTAGTTTTTTTAAAAGTTATATCTAATGTTATCAAATCTGGAATGGATATTGTTGGAGTAGACACTCCTCAAAAAATGTAATGTTAAAAGAACTTAAATATCTTTTATTTTTGATTGTTATAATTTTATTTTTTTTTCTATCTTTCAAATATTATTTTTCAAATGAAAATAAAAAAAATTCATACCGATCTTTGAAAAATATTGAGGATAAAACTGAAAATTATTCTCGCAATCTTATTATACTTAAAAGTGATACTGTTGATATTGTTGAATATGTTGAAAAAACCATAGATAAAAATAAAAAGAATTACAAGTTTTGGGAACTAATTAATAATGATGGATAATCGTAAAAGTTTCATAGTTGGTTTAAAATCTACTAAATTATTGACTAGTGAAAAAAAATTTCTAATTAAACACAAGCCTTGGGGAATAATACTTTTTTCAAGAAATATTAAAAATATTGAACAATTAAAAAAATTAACAGGTCAAATTAGAAAAATATTCAATGATAAAAAATATCCTATTTTAATTGATCAAGAGGGTGGTAGAGTTAATAGATTAAAAAAATTTTTTAAAGCAGATAAGTTTACTGGAGAATTTTTTGGTAATCTTTATCTTAAAGATAAAAAAAAATTTTATATCGAATATAAAAAGTTTATCAATAAAACTGTCTTATTATTAAAAAATGTAGGAATTAACATAAATACTTTACCAGTCCTTGATGTTAGATCCAAAGGATCAAGTGCAATAATTGGTGACAGAGCCTTTTCAGACAATGCAAAGATTGTTTCAGAAATTGGAGATATTTGTATTAAAGAGTTTCATAATAATAAAATTGCCACTGTGATAAAGCATATACCAGGACATGGCTTAGCAAAGGTCGATAGTCATAAAAAAACTCCTACAATCAATAAGGAATTAAGATATTTGAATAATCATGACTTTATGGCATTCAAAAATAAAAACAGTTTATTTGCAATGACAGCACATCTTATTTATAAAAAAATTGACAAAGCTAATACCGCAACACATTCGAAGAAAATTATAAAATTAATAAGAAATCTAATTAAATTTAGAAATATTTTGATGTCCGACGATATATCAATGAAAAGTTTAAAAGGCTCTATAGCAATTAATACAAAGAAATCTTTTAGTGCAGGTTGTGATTTAGTTCTTCATTGTAATGGAAATTTAAAAGAAATGAATGATGTAGCCCTATATTCACCAGTTATAAGTAAGTTTATTAAAAAAAAAACATCACAATTTTATAAGATTATAAGCTAATATTTGTCATGTCCGATTCTGATTCTAAAAACTTTAATGTAGATCTTGATAATTATAACGGCCCACTTGATGTGTTATTAGATTTGGCAAAAGCTCAAAAAGTTAATCTTGAGAATATTTCTATAACATTACTGGCTGATCAATTTCACAATTATATTACTAATGAAAAAAATCTAAATCTAGAATCTGCATCAGAATACTTGTTGATGGCTACATGGTTAACTTATCTTAAATCAAAACTTTTATTGCCAGGAAATCCAGAAGAAGAATTTAAAGTTTTAGAAGTTGCTGAAAAATTAAAATTACAATTAAAAAAATTAGAATTGATTAGATTACTTTCTGACCAAATGTTACAAAGAAAAAGACTTGGTAGAGAAATAAGAACTAGAGGAATTAAAGGAAATATACGATCTATATATAGTACTGAATATAAACTAAATCTTTACGAACTTTTAAAATCTTATTCCTCAATTATTATGACCAAAGATTTTCAAAGGATGAATATTCCTAAACTTCCAGTTTTTACCACTGAAGATGGCATCAAAAGAATAAAAGAATTCTTTGGTAAATTAATTGATTGGAGAAATATTAATGAACTAATACCTTCTTCATTTAAAAGTGGCTCAAAATTTAAAACAACCGGTAAAGCAGGAATTTTTGCTGGTTCCTTAGAGCTGGTTAAAGAGGGCAATCTGACTATAAAGCAAGAAAACTTATTTGATGATATTTATATTAAAGAATTAAAATGACAAAAATAAAAAAAGAAACAAATAACAATATAGTTACTTTCCCATCAAAAATGAATGATGGTGAAAGAGAAGTTGAGGCAATAATTTTTGCTGCTGCTGAACCATTAGATATTGACACTATCGAATCTAAAATTTCAAAAAAAATTGATGTTTTAAAATCATTACAGAAATTACAAAAAGAATATTCATCAAGAGGAATTAATCTAGTTTGTATTTCTAATAAATGGTCTTTTAGAACTTCTGAAAATTTATCGAACCTTATGTCTCAAGAAAAAACTGTAGAAAAAAAATTGTCAAGAGCTGCAGTTGAAACATTAGCAATAATTGTTTATCACCAACCTGTTACTAGAGCTGAAATAGAAGAAATAAGAGGTGTTGCTTTTGGAACAAACACACTTGAGATTTTAATGGAGCTAAATTGGGTAAAACCACAAGGCCGTAAAGATGTACCCGGTAAACCAATTCAGTATGGAACAACTGATGATTTCTTAAGTCATTTTAGTCTTCAAAAATTGTCTGATTTACCTACAGTTGACGAATTGGGATCTGCCGGTCTTATTGATAGCTCAAATATTGATAATGCAATATTTGGTACTGGTAAATTTTACAAAGAGAAACAAGTTGAAAAAAAAGAGGATATTTATGAAAATATCGATGAGATGTTAGGTGGAACACTAAGTCCAGATGAAGAAAAGTAAAAAGTTACTTTAAAAATAAATTTAAAAGAGGTATAAAATATTATGAGCATTGGAATTTGGCAAATAGCAATCGTAGTTATTCTTGTTGTACTTTTATTTGGTAGAGGCAAGATATCTAGCTTAATGGGTGATGTAGCCAAAGGTATAAAAAGTTTTAAAAAAGGTATGGCTACAGACATTACAGACGAACCTGAGCCTAAAAATGTTTCAGAAAATAATCAAGATAGCAAAGACAAAGAATAGATTAAATGCCCACTATTGGCTGGTTTGAGATTTTAATAGTAGTTGCTGTTGCAATCATTGTTATTGGACCCAAGGACTTCCCCTATATGTTAAAAAAAGTTGGTTCGTGGATTGGAACTACAAAAAGATATATTAGCAATATACAAAATGAGGTAGCTGACCTTGATATCAATTCTAATGAAATACAAAAACCTATAGAAGAAAAAAAAGATAATGACAAAATCTGAAAATGAAGGCGGTTTTGTAAGCCATCTAACTGAACTTAGAAAAAGATTAATTCATTCTTTTATTTTTTTATTCATTTTTTTTATTGGATGTTATTTTTTTTCAGAACATTTATATGGTTTTTTAGTTGAACCTTTCGCTAAAGCAGTAAATGAAAGTGGAACTGATAGAAGGTTAATTTTTACAGCTTTACAGGAAACATTTTTAACATACTTAAAGGTTTCTTTTTTTGCAGCATTCTTTGTTACATGTCCCTATATATTGGTACAAATATGGAAATTTATTGCACCAGGACTCTATAAGCATGAAAAAATTGCAATTGTTCCTTATCTAGTTTTAACGCCTATATTATTTTTTCTAGGAGGCATGCTTGTTTATTATTTAATAATGCCACTAGCTATTAAGTTTTTTCTCTCTTTTGAGAGTACAGGAGCTTCAACAGGATTACCCATTCAATTGGAAGCTAAAGTTAGCGAATATCTTTCTCTGGTTATGAAATTAATTTTTGCATTCGGTATAAGTTTTCAGTTACCAGTTGTCCTTAGCTTATTAGCTAGAGTAGGTATTGTTGATGCTGAATTTCTTAGAAAAAAAAGAAAATATGTCGTTGTAATGATTTTTGCTGCAGCTGCACTATTAACACCACCTGATCCCATAACTCAAATTGGACTAGCAATACCATTATTGATTTTATATGAATTATCTATATTTTCTGTAAACATTATTGATAAGAAAAATAAAAAAAATGCATAATATTAAAGAAATTAGAAATGATGTTGAGGCTTTTAAAAAAGCTTTGAATAAAAGATTTATAGAAATAGATGTGGATAAGATTTTATCGTTGGATGAGAATAATAGAGATTACATCCAACAAAGAGAATTACTTGAAAAAGAAAAAAAAGATATCTCAAAGTCTAAAGATCAATCACTTTTTGAAAAATCAAAAAAGATAACTGTTGAAATAGATAATATTAGTAAATTACAAGCTGGTGTTAAAAATGAATTGGAAACAATTTTGTCATCAATACCAAATATACCTCATCCAGACGTTCCTACAGGTAAAGATGAAAACTCAAATGTAGAAATTTCTAAATCAGGAACAATACCAAATTTTAAATTTAAACCTAAATCACATTATGAATTAGGTGAAAACTTAAACATGCTTGATTTTGATCTAGCAACGAAAACTACTGGTTCAAGATTTGTTTTTGTAAAAGATAAATTGGCCATGCTAGAAAGAGCTTTATCAAATTTTATGCTTGATACACATGTGAATACTAATGGTTATGAAGAAATATCTCCGCCACTAATTGCAACAGATGCTACTATGTATGGTACGGGACAATTACCTAAATTTGATAATGACCAGTTTGAACTTAAATTAGACGACTCTAGTGACAGAAAATTTTTAATTCCAACTGCTGAAGTTATTTTAACCAATATTGTAAAAGACCAAATTATTGATAAAAAAAAACTTCCAATGCGAATGGTTGCCTCAACACCCTGTTTTAGAAAAGAAGCAGGAAGTTATGGTAAAGATACTAAGGGAATGATTAGACAGCACCAATTTTACAAAGTTGAAATGGTGAGTATTGTTGAAATTGATAAGTGCTTACCAGAACTTGATAGAATGACTGATTGTGCAACTAAAATTTTAGATTTACTAAAACTTCCATACCGAAAAATTGTTTTATGTACTGGTGATATGGGTTTTAGTGCTGAAAAAACTTTTGATATTGAGGTGTGGCTTCCATCAGAAGATAAATACAGAGAAATCTCAAGTTGCTCTTCATGTGGATCATTTCAAGCTAGAAGAATGAAAGCCAGATATAAAAACGAAAAAAAAGAAACTGTGCTTGTTGGCACCTTAAACGGCAGTGGTTTAGCAGTTGGTAGAACATTAGTTGCTATATTAGAAAATTATCAACAAGAAGACGGGTCTATTCTAGTGCCAGAAGCTTTAAAGCCTTACATGAATAATATTGAAAAAATCGTTAAGATTTAAAGTTGTTTTAATTAGATAGATGTTGTAAGAATTCATTTTAATTAAGGAGAATTATGGATCAAGGAATAGGCCAATTTATACCACTAATTTTAATTTTTGTTATTTTTTACTTTTTTTTAATAAGACCTCAACAAAAGAAAGTTAAAGAGCATAAAGCCATGGTAGAAAACTTATCAAGAGGAGACAAGGTTGTAACTTCTGCTGGTATTATTGGGACAGTTGAAAGAATTATTGATAATGAAAAAGTTGAAGTGCAAATTGCTGACAACGTTAAAGTAGAAATTATTAAATCTACAGGTATTCAAGGATTACTTAACTCCCCTGAAGTAAAAAAATAACATTTTACTAAAGTGTTATACTTTTCTAAATTAAGAATTACCTTAGTTTCTTTAGTATCAATTTTTTTTATTTTTATTGCTGCATCAAATTTTCAAAACCCTGAAGACAGTTTTATTTCTAAAAAGATAAATCTAGGTTTAGATTTACAAGGCGGATCATATCTTTTGCTAGAAATTGATAATGAACCCGTTGAAATTCAAAAATTACAAAATACAACAACTGTTATTAGAAATTTTTTAAAAGATAAGAAAATAACTTTTAATGATCTAAGAATTGAAGATAAAAAAATAATATTCAGTATACCCAATGATAATATTGAGTTGGTTCAATCTTTTTTTCTTGATAAAGAAAGTGATATTAACCCTTATTATTTTCAATATAAATCACATCAGTTTGATGTAAATATTCAAGATAATGAATTTACGCTAACTCTATCAAAATATGGACTTATTGAAATTAAAACATCTTCACAAGATCAAGCTATAGAAATAGTTAGAAGAAGAGTTGATGAAGTTGGTACAAATGAACCCAATATACTGAAAAGAGGTAATAATAGAATTCTAGTTGAGCTTCCAGGACTTGATGATCCCATGCGTATCAAGTCACTTTTAGGAAAAACTGCAAATTTAACATTTAGATTTGTCACTCAAAATAATAATGACACTTTTGGTACTGAAATGCTTCAATTTGAAGATGGAACTAGCGAAGCAATGGTTAGCAAAAGAATAATCTTAAATGGTGAGAATTTATTGGATGCTCAACCACAAATGAATAATCAAACCAACGAAACAGTAGTATCATTTACACTTGATAGAGTGGGGGCAAAAAGATTTGGTAAAGCAACCAGTACAGGAATTGGCAAACAATTAGCAATTGTTCTAGATGGTAAAATTGTTAGTGCTCCAGTAATAAGGGATACTATAGCAAGTGGAAATGGTCAGATCAGTGGAAATTTTACATTTCAATCTGCAACAGACTTGGCATTACTTCTAAGATCAGGAGCATTACCAGCGCCACTTAACATTATTGAAGAAAGAACAGTTGGACCTGACCTTGGTCAAGATTCAATTAATGCAGGAGTTATCGCCCTTATGATTGGTTTCTTATTGGTGATAATTTTTATGTTTGTTAAATATAGAATTTTTGGTCTAATTGCTAACATAACACTATTAATTAACTTATTTTTTTTAGTCGGTATTTTAACTTTATTTGAAGCAACATTAACACTTCCTGGAATAGCAGGTATCATTTTAACGGTTGGTATGGCAGTTGACGCTAACGTGTTAATTTTTGAAAGAATTAAAGAAGAATGCAAGAAAGAAAAAAATAATATTATAGCTTTTGATACAGGTTATGTGAAATCAAAAACTGCAATTATAGACGCAAATATAACCACATTAATTGCAGCTGTAATCTTATTCTTTATGGGCTCTGGACCTGTTAAAGGTTTCTCTGTGACTTTAGCTATAGGAATTTTTACAACACTGTTTTCAGTTTATTTTATTGCAAGAATGCTTACTGGCCTTTATGTCGTAAGAAATAAAGAAAAGACTGAACTAATATAATGATTAATTTTAATAAATTTTATAAACTATTTAATCTAATCTCTTTAAGTTTAGTTGTTGCATCTGTTCTATTATTATTTTTTAAAGGACTTAATTTTGGTGTAGATTTTAAAGGTGGAACTTTAATAGAACTAAGGTCTAACGATAAAAATATTAACGTTACTTCTTTAAGGCAATCTTTTAACAAAATGAAATTAGGAGATTTTAATATTAAAAAATTTGGCAATGAAAATGATTTTTTAATCAAAATAGAAAAAAAAGATACAAGTGCAAATGCTATAGAAGTTATTAAAAAAGATTTAACATCTTCATTGGGGAGTTCTTTTAATTTCAGAAGAGTTGAAAATGTAGGTCCAAAAGTTAGTTCTGAATTATTAAAGTCTGGTATTATTGCAATCGCTCTATCTCTAGCTGCAATGTTATTTTACATATGGATAAGATTTGAATGGCAATTTAGCTTAGGTGCTATTTTAGCCCTATTTCATGATGTCATTATAACACTTGGTCTTTTTTCACTATTTAGTTTGGAAATAAATCTATCAATAGTTGCAGCCGTTTTAACTATAGTTGGTTATTCCATGAATGATACCGTTGTCATTTATGACAGAGTTAGAGAAAATTTAAGAAAGTTTTCTGATATCAAGATTTATGAACTTACAAATATCTCAATCAATGAAACACTTTCTAGAACTATAATTACATCAGTCACGACATTGCTTGCTTTAGTTTCAATTTATTTATTTGGTGGAGAAATATTAAAAGGTTTTTCACTAGCTATGATAATGGGTGTAGTATTTGGAACTTATTCTTCAATTTATATAGCTAATCCTATACTTGTGAAACTTAGAGTGTCCCAAAAAACAATCCTAAAAGAAGAAACGGAATAGATTTAATAAAGATTTTGAGCTGCTACCATTGAAAGTAACATTGGTAACGATAAAAGAGTATTTGTTCTTGAAAACAACATTGCTGTCCTTGCTGATTTTGCTTTAAGATCAGGTTCGCACTCAACAATACCTAGTGCTCTTTTTTGATTTGGCCAAATTATAAACCAAACATTAAAAGCCATGTATAAGCCAAGCCACATTCCAATACCAATAGCTGTACTTTTTCCACCACCACCTAAAGTCATAGCATCATGTAAATAACCATTTAAATAAGCTAAAATTAATCCAGACAATACTGTTAGTAAAGCTGCCCATCTAAAATAAAACAAAGCTGCTGGCGCAATAACTTTACCTATAGCAGGTTTTTGTTCGTCAGGAATTTTAGGCATGTTTGGAATTTGAACAAAGTTAAAATACCAAAGAAGTCCAATCCACATAATAGCGACCGTTACGTGAATAAATCTTGTTAACCAGCTCCAAAAAATTGTATCAAAATCAAAACCACCATTACCATAAAATAATCCTAGAAAAAGGATAATAGCTAAAGCTAATGATGCATGAATTGTCTTTGGAAGAGATGATAGTAAATTACCCATAATTAGAATCACTTATACACTAATTTTTTAAATCTTTAACTTCTTTTTAAATTTTTCTTCCAGCATAGGTTTTAAGAATTCCCCAGTATAACTACCTTTTATTTTTATAATATCCTCAGGTTTGCCTTCTGCGATAATATTTCCCCCTTTGACACCACCTTCAGGACCCATATCAACAATATAATCAGCTGTTTTAATTACATCTAAATTATGCTCAATAACAACAACAGTATTTCCTAGAGCCACAAACGTATGTAGTATTTCTAATAATTTTTTAATATCATGTTGGTGAAGTCCAGTAGTTGGTTCATCTAAAATATACATAGTTCTTCCTGTAGATCTTTTCGATAGTTCCTTGGCCAACTTAATTCGCTGAGCCTCTCCACCAGATAATGTTGTAGCCTGTTGTCCAATCTTTATATAACCAAGCCCAACTTTTTTTAATGTTAATAGTTTTGTTTTTATATTTGAAATATTTTCAAAGTATTCACATCCTTCATCCACAGACATATTTAATACATCGGCTATACTTTTATCCTTAAACTTTATTTCAAGAGTTTCTCTATTATACCTAGTTCCCTTACATTCATCACATTGTATATAAACATCAGGTAAAAAATGCATCTCGTATGTAATTACGCCATCGCCTTCACAAGCTTCACACCTTCCACCTTTAACATTAAATGAAAATCTTCCAGGTTTATATCCTCTTGTTTTTGACTCAGGTAGTGCCGTAAACCAATCTCTAATAGGCCCAAAGGCTCCGGTATAGGTTGCTGGATTTGATCTTGGTGTTCTCCCAATTGGTGATTGATCTATATCAATTATTTTATCTATAAGTTCAACACCCTTATAACCTTTAAATGCTTTTGGAACTTTTCTAGCTTTGTTATTTAAGGTTAAATTTAATGCATGATATAATGTTTGCAATATCAATGTAGATTTACCACTGCCAGAAACTCCAGTAACGCAAGTAAAGCTTCCTGTTGGAATTTTAAGATTAACGTTATTCAAATTATTTCCACTAGCTCCATTAATTTCTACAAATCTACCATTCTTAGCAAGTCTTCTAGTTCTCGGAATTTCTATATATTTTTTATGAGATAGGTATTGACCAGTGATACTATTTTTATTTTTAAGTATCTCGTTATAAGTTCCTTGTGCAATGATCTCACCACCGTTAGTACCAGCTTCTGGTCCTAAATCTATTATGTGGTCAGCATTTTCCATAGTTTCAGTGTCATGCTCAACAACGATTACTGTGTTTCCAAGATCTCTTAGTCTTTTCAATGCATTAATTAGTTTAACATTATCTTTTTGGTGCAAACCTATAGAAGGTTCGTCAAGAACATATAATACTCCTGTCAATCCTGAACCAATTTGCGAAGCAAGCCTAATTCTTTGTGCTTCTCCACCGGAAAGAGTCCCGGACTCTCTTGATAAAGTTAAATACTCAAGTCCAACATTTAAAAGAAACGTTAACCTCTCATTAATTTCTTTTAGAATATGTTCTGCTATTTTAAATTGTCTTTTATCAAGATTTTGTTCCAACCCCTTAAACCAGTTAGCAGCATCTAAAATAGATTTTTTTGTAACATCGCTTATATTTTGATTATCAATTTTAACACATAAAGCTTCCTCTTTTAGTCTATTACCATTACAACCTTCACATGCAGAATCTGATTGATATTCCGCTATAGCTTCTCTCTTCCACTCGCTGTCAGATTCAAGAAATCTTCTTTCAAGATTGTTTATGACACCTTCAAAAGTTTTTTTATGAGAATATTTTTCATATCCATCATCATAGACAAATTTTATTTCTTCTTCGTCTGATCCAAATAAAATCACATCTTTAAATTTTTTGGGTAATTTTTTCCATTTTTCATCTAAAGAAAATCCATAGTGCTTAGCAATAGAGGCTAATGTTTGAGCATAATATAGTGTGGTTGATTTAGCCCACGGTTCTATAGCACCATCAGCTATACTTTTTTTTTCATCAGGAACTACTAAATTTGGATCTACATTTAATTTAATACCAATACCTTCACATTCAGCACACGCCCCATATGGACTATTAAAAGAAAAAAGTCTTGGTTCAATTTCTTCGATTGTAAAACCACTTTCTGGACATGCAAATTTTGTTGAGTAAATTAATTTTTCAATTTTTCTAAATTTTTGAGGTAAAGTTTCGTCTTCGTACTCAACAAATACAAGACCATTTGATAAATTTACAGCTGTTTCAATACTTTCAGCTAAACGATTTCCTAGATTTGAGTTCAAAACAATTCTGTCAATTAAAACAGATATATCATGCTTAAGTTTTTTATCTAATTCAGGTGCTTTATCTATGTCATAAAGAACCTCATCAATTTTAATTTTTCTAAAGCCTCTTCTTTTATAGCTTAAAATATCTTTTCTATATTCACCTTTACGGCCACGGACCACTGGCGCATATATATAAATTGTAGATTTTTTGGGAAGTTTTTTTATTAAATCGACAATCTGTGTAATTGTTTGTGATGTTATTGGTTTTCCAGTAAAGGGTGAATAGGGCACACCAGCTCTCGCATAGAGCACTCGCATATAATCATAAATTTCTGTAACTGTAGCAACAGTTGATCTTGGGTTCTTTGATGTATTTTTTTGTTCAATAGCTATTGCTGGACTCAATCCTTCAATAAGGTCAACGTTAGGTTTTTTCATTTTATCTAAAAATTGACGAGCATAAGCAGATAAACTTTCAACATATCTTCTTTGTCCTTCTGCATAGATAGTGTCAAATGCTAATGAAGATTTTCCAGAACCGGAAAGTCCAGTAATAACAACAAATTGATCTTTGGGTATTTCTACAGAAACATTCTTTAAATTATGCTCCTTTGCACCCTTGATAACTATCTTTTTGATCATAATTTTAGTTGCTTTAAATTAATAAAATTAATATTGAGTTTATATTGTGATATAAAAACTAAATAAATAAATAAACACTTATAAAATATTATGGCTGGAAGTTTAAATAAAGTATTATTAATTGGGCGTTTAGGCGCAGACCCTGAAATTAAACAAATGGTAAACGGCAAAAGCGTTGCAAGATTGAGTTTAGCAACTAGTCAATCATGGAAAGACAAGACAACAGGTGAAAAAAAAGAAAAGACTGAGTGGCACCGAATAGTTGTATTCAATGATGGGTTAGTAAATGTTGTTCAGCAATATTTAAAAAAAGGAGCTCAAATTTATGTTGAAGGACAAATAGCTACTAGAAAATGGAAAGATGAACAATCTGGACAAGACAAATATTCTACAGAAATTGTAATTCAAGGATATAACTCTTCACTAACAATGTTAGGTGGAGGAAATACAGGTGGTGGAATCCAAAATGATAACACACAAGCACCTGCTAATAATTTTGAAGATAGTCCACAAACTTCAAATGATATGGATGACGAAATTCCATTTTAGTTTCTATGAAAGACACAGAAATACCTAAAGATAAAAATATTAAACTTATCTCCATGCATGATGAGATGAGTTCATCGTATTTGTCATATGCGATGAGTGTAATTGTGAGTAGGGCTCTTCCTGATGTTAGGGACGGACTTAAACCTGTTCATAGAAGAATATTATTTGCCATGTATAAAGGTGGTTACGATTGGTCAAAACAATTTAGAAAATCTGCAAGAATAGTTGGAGATGTTATTGGTAAATATCACCCACATGGAGATCAGTCTGTTTATGATGCTCTAGTTAGAATGGTTCAGGATTTTTCTATGAGTTTACCTCTTGTTCAGGGCCAAGGTAACTTTGGATCTATTGATGGAGATCCAGCTGCGGCTATGAGATATACTGAGACTAGATTGGCTAAAGTTTCACAATACTTAATAGACGATATTGAAAAAGATACCATCGAATACAAGAGTAACTACGATGAAACAGAAAAAGAACCATCAGTTTTACCCGCTCAATATCCTAATTTATTGGTTAATGGAGCCGGTGGTATAGCAGTTGGAATGGCAACAAGCATACCTCCACATAATTTAGGTGAAATCATTGATGGAACATTAGCCTTAATTGAGAATAAAGATATTAAGATTAAAGAATTAATGAAACACATTCCAGGTCCTGATTTTCCTACAGGTGGTGTCATCATTGGTAAAGAAATTATTAAAGCAGGATATAATGTTGGTCGTGGATCATTTAAAATTAGAGGTGAAATAAGTGTTGAAGCACAAAAAAATGGTAGAGAAAGACTAGTTATTACATCTGTACCTTATCAAGTAAATAAATCAGTTTTAAATGAAAGAATTGCCCAACTGGTTAGAGAGAAAAAAATTGAAGGAATAAAAGATATTAGGGATGAGTCTAATAGAGAAGGGATTAGAGTAGCAATTGATTTAAGAAATGGTGTTGAGCCAGAAACTATTAAGCGATTACTTTATAAAAATACTTCGATAGAAAGTTCTTTTGGTTTTAATACTTTAGCAATCGTTGATGGCAAACCTAAAATATGTAATTTAAAAGAGTTTTTAACAAATTTTTTAACGTTTCGTGAAGATGTTGTTATTAAGAAAACTAAATTTGACTTAAAAAAAGCAGAGGACAGAGCTCATATTTTGATTGGGTTATCTGTATCTGTTGAGAATTTAGATAAGATTATAAAAATTATACGGTCTTCAAAAACTCCTGATGATGCTAAAAAATCATTATTAAACACTAAGTGGAAAATTAATAAATCTTTAAAGTTAATTTCACTTGTCGAAGATAAGAAGGGGAAAAATTTATACTCATTATCTGACCCTCAAGTAATTGCTATTTTAGAACTTAGACTTCAAAAACTTACAGCTCTTGGTATTAATGAAATAGAAGTCGAAATTAAAAAATTAGCTGATTTAATTAAGGGATATAAGAAAATAATTAATTCCAAAAAAGAACTTTTAAACGTAATAAGTGAAGAGCTTAAAACTATTAAAGAAAAATTTGCTGTACCACGAAGAACTAAAATTATAGATGCTATTTTAAACTATGATATTGAAGAAACTATTCAAAAAGAGTCTGTTATTATTACAGTTACACTTCAGGGATATATTAAAAGAGGAGCATTAAGCAGCGTTAAACAACAAAAAAGAGGTGGCAAGGGTAAATCTGGGATTACAACGAGAGATGAAGATTCTGTAGTACAAACTTTATCAGTTAACACACACACTTCTGTTCTTTTCTTTTCGACAGAAGGACTTGTCTACAAAATTAAAGCTTGGAAGATACCTGAGGGATCAACTACATCAAAAGGTAAATCTCTATTTAATATCTTACCTTTAAAAAATCATCAATCAATCAGTTCAATTATGCCATTCCCTGATGATGAAAGTGATACGAAAAATCTTCAAATTGTTTTTGCAACTGCAAAGGGCAAGGTTAGAAAAAACAGTCTAGAAGACTTTTCTTCCATTAATTCAGCTGGAAAAATTGCAATAAAATTAGATCCCAATGATAAAATCGTAGGAGTTGAAATTTGTAAAGATGATCAAGATGTAATGCTAAGTACAAAAAATGGTAAATGCATTAGATTTGAATCAAAAAAACTAAGAATATTTAAGGGTAGATCCTCAAAAGGTATAAAGGGTATAGAGCTATCTCCTAATGATGAGATTGTTTCTCTTTCAATAACAAATAAAGAAAAAATAAAAAAAGATACTAAATCTGATGGAAGATTTGTTTTATCAATTACAGAAAATGGATACGGCAAAAAAACTTTAAACAATGAATATAGAGTTACCAATAGAGGTGGTAAAGGCATAATTGGAATTGTTAACTCACCTAGAAATGGCAGTATATGTTCGTCATTTCCTGTTATAGAGGGAGATGATGTGATGATTTCAACAAATAAAGGTAGAGTGATTAGAGTTGCCGTTAAAGAAATCAGAACAGCGGGAAGAAATACTCAAGGTGTAAGAATTATCAAATTATCTGGTGATGAAAAAGTTGTTTCAGCAATAAAAATTGATGATAACTTGGAGTAATGAAAAAAGTTGCCGTATATCCCGGAACATTTGACCCAATTACCTTTGGTCATATTGATGTTATAAATAAAGCTTTAAAATTATTTGATAAAGTTATTATTGCTGCTTCTGATGGTGCTAATAAAAATTATCTTTTCAATTCACTTGAAAGAGTACAATTAATTAAAAAAGCCTTATTTGTTGATTTAAAGTTCGATAAAAAGAAGATTGAAGTTATTTCATTTACATCATTAACAACTGATTTATGCAAAAAATATAAATCTAATATTATTTTAAGAGGTTTAAGAGCAGTATCTGATTTCGAATATGAATTTCAACTAGCTGGAATGAATAGAAAATTGAACAATAATATAGAAACAATTTTTTTAATGTCTGATGTTGAAAATCAAATCATTTCATCAAGATTTGTTAAAGAAATAGTTAGACTAAAAGGCGATATCAAAAAATTTACTACAAAAAGCACAATAAAATCTTTAAAAGAAAAATATGAATAAACTTATAACAAAATTTTTAATTTTATTTTTTATACTAACCAACAACACAATCGCAGAGGAGAATATTATGATTTTAAAGCTTAAAGATGGAGACGTTAAAATAGAACTTTTTGAAGATGTGGCACCTAATCATGTCAAAAGAATTAAGCAATTAGCAAAAGATGGTAAATACGATGGTGTTGTATTTCACAGAGTGATTGATGGCTTTATGGCGCAAACTGGTGATGTTCAGTTTGGTAACTCTTCTAATGATCAATTTGATTTAAGAAGAGCTGGAATGGGTGGCTCTGATTTACCTGATCTTAAAGAGGAATTTAGTGATTTACCTCATGAAAGAGGAACGCTATCTATGGCTAGATCACAAGATCCAAATAGTGCAAACAGCCAATTTTTTATATGTTTTAAAGAAGCGTCTTTTCTAGATAGACAATATACGGTATTTGGTAAAGTTATTGAAGGCATGGATCTTGTTGATAAAATCAAAAGAGGAGATCAAAACAATAACGGTTCTGTTTCTAACCCAGATAAAATCATTAGCTTTAAATAATTTTAGTTCACAAATTTCATGGCGTTAAAGAATTTCAAATTTAATGTCATAGAAAGTGATAAATTTGCTAGAGTTGGAGTAATCGAAACTCATAGAGGCAATATTCAAACACCTGCTTTTATGCCTGTTGGAACACAGGCAACTGTAAAAGCTTGTCTTATTGACGATGTTATTAAAACAGGATCTGAAATAATTTTATCAAATACCTATCACTTAATGATCAGACCAGGTGTTGATAGAATTATTTCTGCTGGTGGTCTACATAAATTTATGAATTGCAAACTTCCCATACTTACAGATTCTGGTGGGTTTCAAGTTATGTCTCTTTCTAAATTAAACAAAGTAGACAGAGAAAAGGGTGCAATATTTAACTCTCATGTAGATGGTAAAAAATTTATATTAAGTCCAGAAGAAAGCATAAGAGTTCAAAAGGGTTTAGACTCTGATATTGTTATGATTATGGATGAGTGTCCTAAGAAAACTACTGACTATAAAGTAATTAATAAATCCATGGAACTATCCATATATTGGGCCGAAAGATCTAAAATAGCTTTTGGATTAAATCCACATAAAGCTTTATTTGGAATAGTCCAGGGTGGTCTATTCAAAGATCTAAGAACAAAATCTCTTAATAACTTAATTAAAATTGGCTTCGATGGATATGCTATTGGTGGACTTGCTGTAGGAGAAAGTCAAAATGAAATGTTTAGTGTTTTAGATGATTTAAAAAATATTATGCCTGATGATAAACCAAGATATTTAATGGGTGTGGGGACGCCAGCCGATATTCTTGGAGCTGTTAAGAGAGGTGTTGATATGTTTGACTGTGTAATGCCTACGAGATCTGGAAGAACTGGTTTAGCTTTTACTTGGAATGGTCGTGTGAATATCAAAAATAATAAATATAAAAATGATAATGAACCTCTTGATCCAAATTGTTCAAATTTAAATCTTAACAAGTATTCAAAAAACTATATAAATCATCTCTTCAATACAAACGAAATCTTAGGTTCTACACTTTTAACCTTACATAACATCAACTTTTATCAAGAATTAATGTCTTCTATTAGAGAAAATATTAAAAAAGGTACATTTGATAAATTTCATGATGAATACATTGATAAGT
>Ga0233444_10001198_pt1 | contig 30193 bp, 30 predicted proteins | sample SI_124_October20_6_FD_182792 | JGI IMG/M metagenome (GOLD analysis project Ga0233444, IMG submission 182792) | Seawater microbial communities from Saanich Inlet, British Columbia, Canada - SI_124_October2016_10_MG | ecosystem: Environmental > Aquatic > Marine > Inlet | place: Canada: British... | reverse complement strand
GTGATTATTTCGCTATTCGTGTCAGGTGGTGATAATTCGACCATCACGCGTAGCATGTTTCTGGCCTTGCGCGATCAGATCGATCCAACAATCGCGGCCATTTCCACCATTCTTATCATCATTTCATCGGGTCTGTTGTTACTGTCACAGATGCTAGGCAAACAAAAATAATCCGCATGCATGGCGCATGGTAACTGCAGGACAGGGGGTAGATATGACCGATGAAAAGATATTTATTAGCAATCTGAATGATGCCACATGGAATCAACATGGCCCCGAACGTATAGCCATTGGCGCCAATCCCGATTTGCGGTTTTGCTACCTAGTCGATTCAAACCTGCATCAAAGCCACGGCCTGTCGGTTGGCTGTCTAGTCATTCCGGCTGGCGGTGAATTGCCGCCGCATATCCACGCCCCCCAGGAAGTCTATTTCATCAAATCGGGTTGTGGCCTTATGCTGATGGCGAATGACCAGACACGTGCGGTTACCGCCGATGATGTTGTCTATATCCCGCCAGGTGAAGAACATGGCCTGAAAAATAATGGCGATGTGCCGCTTGAAATCATCTGGATGTTCCCGACCGATAGCTGGAAAGAGATCGACTATACCTATCTTGACCGCTAGACGCTGGCTGGCTGGCTGGCATAAATCATACAAGAATGGTTAAATCACGCTTGCAAGGGCGCAATGCTTGGATTATACCAAACCACAGCGGTACGCTATTGTTTGTTTCAAACAAGACGCGGGTGTAGCTCAGTGGTAGAGCACAACCTTGCCAAGGTTGGGGTCGAGGGTTCGAATCCCTTCACCCGCTCCAAAACCTCCAAGATCCGAGGTTCAAGTACCTGATTTTCAAGCATTTTAATGTTTGACGTCAGGAAGTGTGAACCAAACTGTGATCCAAAATAAATCCTATTTAATCTGCCGTAATGGCATCTTTTATTACTCTCGCCGAGTTCCAGCAGATCTCCACATGCGTTTCAATAAAGACCGTGTGATTATTTCCCTGAGAACAAAGTCACAAGATAAAGCTCTTCGCTCAGCCAAAACACTTTCAGATAGACTCGAGAGGTATTGGGACAGTCTCCGGCTGGAATTATTTCACAGTAGAGAACTTGGTCTATATACAATGTCTAGTATAAGCGAGAAACCAAAACCCTCATCATTCAGTATAGATGATGCACTCAATTTATATGTTGAGTTGAAAGGAAATGGACGGAGAAAAACCTTCTTTCAACTTGCCAATCGATCTGTTGATTACTTAAAAGAAGTTTCATCCACGACAGTGGTTGAGAGTTTTCAGCCAGCAGATGCCACCGCATTCAGAGCACACCTTTTTAAGAAGGGTCTCAGTTCAGCATCAGTAAGGCGTATCTTTTCTAGCATCAAATCAATCATTAATCTGGCAATCAAAGAGCAGGGATTAATATGCCAAAACGTCTTTGCTTCTACTTTCATACCTGAAGATAACGCTTCAAAAAAACGCCTGCCGATACCAATAGAAGCTCTGATTGCAATCCAAAAAGAATGTGTAAAAATAGATGATGAAAACAGATGGCTACTTGCTCTGATAAGCGATACAGGTATGCGCCTATCAGAAGCTGTAGGATTACACGTCGAAGATATACTGATTAACCAATCTGTTCCTTTCATTGACCTAAAACCTCATCCTTGGCGCTCCTTGAAAACCTTGGGAAGTCAAAGACAGATTCCATTAATCGGTAGCTCATACTGGGCAGCTAAAAGACTAAAACAGGTTAATGAAAAATATGCTTTCCCTAGATATATCAATGAAAGTGAAGTGAATTCTAATTCTGCAAGTGCCGCAATTAATAAGTGGTTGAAACCACGCACACCAAAAGGCTGTGTTGTTCATTCATTTAGACATTCACTGCGGGATAGGCTGCGTTTAGTGGAATGCCCCTCAGACATTGTTGATGCCATTGGTAGCTGGACTACGTCTGGTATTAGTCAAAAATATGCTGCTGGATATGACCTGAATGTAAAATATAAATGAATGATAGCCATCAGCTTAACTGCGATTACTGGTAATGGTTTACTGATTAATGTTAGCATTAGTAATTCTTAATTAACCACTGCAGGTTGAAACAATGCGGTTAATAATAGCTGTTCCAACATTTGTAATCCTAACATGTTTGAGCGCATGTGCTTTCCAAGACCGGTCACTTCTAACAAAGGCAGGAGACGAATTGCTAGATTGTGCCGCTTTACAAGCCGAAATGGATTTTGCATCAAACCTAGGTGAGGATGCTCCCGCACGTCGTCGTCATATCAAAGCTTTGCAAGAACAAAAACAGTGCATATCTAAGCCAAAGGTTTCAGTGTCATTTGGTTTTTCAAAGATCTTTTAATTTGTTGATAATGAGTCTGAAAAGCTAAGCGGTTTATTGGCTCAGATTATTGTGATGTTTTATAATTCCTCACTGGCTGGCGGCAAATATGCCCTTCAACAACATGAACCCCTGATTAAGAGACACCTAAATACCAATCTTCAAAACAAATAGAATATTACAAACAATTTAAATTGAAATTATGTTGGTGAATTATTCTACGAAGCAACCAACATATTTACTCTATTCAATAAACACCCCTTCTATTGATCCAGATTTATAAGGGATTTGAGTATTATCACCGGGGTTTAGCACCGAAACAACTTGACCATCTTCATTATACCGAATGCCCATTAATACCATCCCAATTGTATCTGAAACTCTGCGTAAATTACCAAAAGTGAAATCGGAAATCGTTTCAGTATTAATTTGACGAATAATTATTCTATGATTTCCAGAGCACACCAAGGCATTGATGATATCAATCAAATGGGGGTTCTCAACATATTGTGCAAAAATTTTACTTCCAATTTTATCACTCACGACAAAATCTAAGTCGAAAAGCTCAGCCATCATATCACGAGAATCTGAAGCATTTAGTTCGGCGATTACGTGTGGACTTTTTGCATCTCCAGCTATTTTTTGCATGCTCAAAATCGAACGCATAATATCCAAGTCAGAATTAGCAGGGTGGTCTAGATTAGAGTTTGAAATAATCACAGTATCGGCGCTTGAAACACCAAACGAAGACAAATCATCAATATTGGCTATATTTCCTGAAAAAACATTTGCGTTACTGGCTTCGAGTTTTGCTAAAATTTCATGATCAATTCTTGCTTTATCTTCCAAAAGCAAAGTTAATTCGCAACGTTTAGTTTGAATTAGTTTTTCGACAATTTCTGTTGTCGAATGAGAGTAGCCTACTAAATGAACTTTTAATTTTTCCTGGGTTTTCTGAGACTGTGAAATTAAAGACTTATTTTTTGTATCAATTTGATGAAATGCGGAGTCATCGGACTCATCAACTTTAATTAAGGAGTCATCTTCAGCAATAATGATTAAGCTGTCGGCGGGTTCTAATATTTTATCTTTCTTAGGGTTAATTAATACGTCTTCATTTGCACTTAATAGCCCTATCGGAATGCAGGTGGAAAATTTTGATGATGCATTTTCAAAACTTAATCCAGTTAAACCCAAATCAGAAACAGGATCAGATATATAAATTTCATTACCTTCAAAACTTAATAACTCTTCATATACTTTTGGGAGATTAGGTTGAAAAATTGTCTCGACAATTAAACGAGCTGGCAGATCTGAAACAATGACTGGTATTACTCTATTTTTTGACCCTGCAATTAAGCTGGACGACTCATTTTCATCACTAGACTCCACAAGCACTGATGGAATTTCAAATCCCGTTCTATCGAAGTAATTAAATAGAGATATTGTAGTTTTCAGCCTTGCAAGATGAAGAGTTGATTCCGTATCGTCTCCCAATATCAAAATACGTTTTGCGCCTTTAATATTTAGGTTTTTGAATGTTTCAAATGTATCAAGTTTTCTGCTTCGCCAAAATAACTGTGTGTTCTTTGTTGAACCAATAAACCTTTTTACAATTGTTTCTAGTTCGTCATGCTCAAGATTTGAGGCAATCATAATCTTTGATTGGGCTTCACTTTCATTAGCTAGAACCAGTTCTTCAACAATAGCTGGGACTCGCGAAGACCAACCCAAAATAACGGTATGACCATCAAACGGAAATGTCTGAATACCTTTAGATACCTCGCGCACTCTGGCATCTATGATTGCCGATAAAAAGCTTATCAATATAGAAAGAACAAAAATCCCAAAAAGCGTAAGCAATAAAAGAATTAGGAGATATGGTAGAGACCCTATACCAGCATCAATTGACTCAGGCATCAGTGCTCTCATGGTCAGATTCCAGAGCAAATCACCAAAGGCTTCATCACCACCATAGCCCGATAGCCAGGTAAGTAGACTAACAATAAAAACGAAGACAAAAGATACAACAGCCAACCAAGCTAACAAACTGTTGGAGCCTGACCCAAGCAAACTATTTACATAAAATTTTATCTTGTTCATCGCCAACCAAATTTAGTTGAGAAAAATTATAATTTAGATGATTACAGTTTGATTTTATTAGTGAACCTGAGAACACATGACACTATTGATCTAACAAGTTTTTATAACTTTGAATTTTATCATCACTTGGCTTGAGTTTGATATATTCCTTTAATGCCGTTTCGGCTTTGCTTTTATCATTACGCTTTATCAAAGCTTGAAATTCACCAAGCCAAGCCTCTGCATTATTTGGATTGTCATCTCTGGCCAATACATAATCCTCGTATGCTTCGTCAAAAAGTTCCAATTTGAACTTCAGATTTGCCCGTTTGATATAAAATCTTTCACGTCTGTATTTGGTGCTATCAACAGCATTGCTAAGAGCCATAATTGCGTCTTCAAACAAACCTTCCGCAATTAAAATGTCAGCTTTTAAAGAATAAGCATCACTGTAATTTTTTTTCAGTGATAAAGCGGTTTCGATGGCATCTCGTGAAGCATCAAGTTGGTTTAATTTCAGGTAAAGTTGACCAAGGTATAGATATATTCTTGCGTTTTTTGGATTGTATTTTTTGGCAAGTAAGAGGTCTACCAAAGACTCATCATAAGCCTCAGTTTTCAAACTAACCCTAGCTCTACGCATATAAATATCCGAGTTTGAGGGATTTATTGAAATAGCACTTGAAAAATCAGTTAGGGCTTCCTCGTATAAACCGAGTTCATCATTTACAATGCCTCTCCATTTCCATGCAGTAAAAAACCTATCATCTATATCTATGGCTTTTGATAGATATTCTTTTGAAACGCTATACTGATTTTGATAACCAAAAACCATACCAAGGCCATAAAAAGCCTCTTTGAAATTAGGATTTAATGATAAAGCTTTCCTGAAAGATTTTTCGGCATTCTCATAATCTTTTTTCTTTGTGCCAAGATAAGCCCAACCAAGATTATAGTGTGCCATATCAAAACGTGGATCAATATCTAGGGCTTCAGAGAAATGACGCTTAGATTTTTCAAATTTGCGGCCATCACTGGCTATAACGCCTTTCCACAAAAGAGCCCATTTTGAATTTGAATTTAAACTAAGCGCTTCATCAAGATGGTATTCAGCTTGCTCTATATTGCCAGCGTTATAATTTATGACACCCAATCGCATCAATGCAAAATCATTTTCTGGTTCGATAGTAATTGCGTGATTAAGAGTTTCTAGAGCTCTCTCATTATCCTTTAGAGCCGCATAAATTTGACCACGCAAAATATAGGGCTCGGCACTATCGGGCTGTTGTTGTTCTAAAAAAACTGATTTCGCAAGAGCTTCATACGCAGAGTTAAGTTCACTGGCATCATATGGTCTATCGAGATTAAACAAATCCCTTACTGAGGACATGCCATCAATATAAGCGTCGAGGAAAAGATATTCAGCATTTCCTGGCTGTAATTCTAGAGCCTTTCCAATAAATTTTTTTGCAACAGCTGAGTTGTTTTCATCATAATAAAGCCTAACGCCAACCTGAGCGTAATCATTGGCCATACTACGTACATCCCAAGTTTCTTTCAAATATACTCCAAATTCCCAACTTCCAACTAATGCAGATACACCAATTGCGGCTATCGAAGCACTTCTGACTAATAGCTTAACAAAACGACGCTGTCTTTCTTCTTCAACCTCAGGTGCAAAAGTTGCTGCCAGTCGCTTGAGAATATGCGTTTGCTCGAGGACTAGATTTTTGAGCTGCTCAGTGCCTTCAGCTTCATTATCTTTTTGTGATGTTTCCTGAGCACTCATTGCACACCTTTATGAAATTAATTTATGCTTTTGAGACGTTATCGACCCATTACTTTATTAAATCTAGCGGTTCTTGCGGACATATCATCCAACTTAACAGAATATGCGTTTGAACCCCTTTTGAGGTTGGCGGCTCTATCTTTGGGATAGCCTGTGGCATGCTTTCTACTAGTTATACTGTCAAGTCTCTGAATGACACTGACTCCAGCTTTCCAATCATAACCTAGAGAACTTGCAATTTGTGCTCCCCTAATATCAGCCTCTGCTTCCAGATCCTTACCAAATCCATTCTCTCCGAATGCTAGCAAATCGTCAAAAAGCCCGCCAACACCCATATCTTCGGTGGCACTCTGAAAAAGTTTAGAGCCTTCATTTTGTTTAATTGCATTTAGCCCGTGATCCATTTCGATATGAGAAATCTCATGCGCCAGAACAAATGCCAACTCATCCTCATTTTCAACAAAATCAAGCATGCCTGTAGATACAAAAACAAACCCACCTGGAGCTGCAAAAGCATTGATGATTTCCGAGTCCAAAAGCACAACTGTTGGATCTTTAAAATTGCTTCCTAAACGGCTGGCAATGAGAAGATTGGCAACTAAATTTTGCAAATAAGTAACTCGTATATCGTCTGACTTTGAGACTTTGTAGTTACCAAGCATTCGAGCGGCTAGATCACGGCCAAGAACATATCGCCCAACAGGCCCAAGGTTAGTATTTTTTGCAGATTTAAAAACATTGCCAATGGTACCTAATGGGTTAGAGCCACTTGATTTGCCCGAGGTGTTTTTTCCACCTAAGCCATCTAGTAGAGCCCCTAAACCGTTGCCAGTTCCGGCCTTGCCATCACCATCACCTCCACCAAGCAGATTGCCTATCGGGTTTTTTTTATCCTTACCGCCAAGCAGACCACTAAGTTGAGCTTCAGCAGAAATAGTTGTTCCAGCTAAAAGAATAGTTACGAAGAGTGTTAAAATATAATTTTTCATTTAAATTCTCCCAGACCACCAGCTTTTCTAAAGTCCATCAACAATTGATAGCTATAAACGCCTTGAGATTGACTAATGAGAGAGTCAGCCAGCTCAAAATTGGCCTTGCCGCCTTTGGCGCCTCCGGCAGCCCCTCTAACAGCACGCAGATCGCCCTCATCCTCATCTTCTGAAAAATTGCGTTTAGCTTTTCCAGATGCCAAAGCTGCAACTTTTTCCTCTGAGCGTTCTATTGTCTGGTCTGCAAAATTTTTTTCGCTAACCAAACATGAGGTCGAGATAAATTTTGACTCGCTAATTTTAGCAAATGTAAATCTAACATAGTCCTCTTTCTTAACTGCTTTAGGCGTACTATTTTCGCCAGCTGCATTTCGCTCTTTACGTTCAAGCGCTTTTTTTGATGAGTAGTCAGAGTCTGGTAACTCAAACTGCCCTTCAAGGCCTGCTATAGTAACTTTATCTCCAAACGATAAGTTACCAGAGGGTATGCTAAAAGCTGAAGGTTTGGAAAAAATAGGGTTTTTTTCGCACGCGGATCTGACAACATCACCAGCCTTCAGTTTTTCAATTGCTAGAGATGGAGAAGATAAAATCACGAGTGAAAAGAAAGTTAAATTAATAGTATTGGACATAAAATTCGACATTTGACCAGCCTCCTACAAAATCAGTCCTCACATATACCGATGGCTACTTAAGCTGTTACTCCTTATACCAGACAGAGGTACAATAAATTGTCTTTCCTTGACCAACAGTGTCATAGGAGTGGAGAGTTCAGCCGTCATTTACACGTTTTTTGGCAATTTTATTAAATTCTTTGGATAGCTTGTCATTAGCATTACTGAAGAAACCAGCATCTTCATCAAAGGCTTCGATCTCATATATCATCACAACCTCCTTTATTAGATTAATCTTGAATATTATTGATTGAATTTTCAATAAAAAAATTAACTATATTATCGATATTTATAAATAATTTTTATTCTCATAATTTATTACAAAAAACGCTCAAATATTTTCATGACTTCGCAAAGATAATTTGAGGAGGCTTAAATGAAATATTTGATGAGCAAATTAGGCATAGGATTCCTAATTGCAAATATCGTTGTAGGCACTGCTGGTGCTCAGCATTTTTCAGAAATTAAGGAAGGCTATGTAACTCGTTCCGAAGCAATATTTGCAACGCGAACTGTGCAAGAACCAAGATCATCAATTCGTTGTAATGAACCTCGCAGTTCGCAAAATACTTCGCTTGGTCAAATTGTTGTTGGTGGACTTATTGGTTCAGCAATTGGCAACAAACTAAGTGATCGCCATGGTGCGGGAACCCTTGGCGCTGTGGCCGGAGTGCTACATGCAACAAATTCAAATAACCGCCAACGGTGCTTTAATGAGACCCATTATACCAGCCGCACGGAGCAATATCCAAGCCACTACTTGATACATGTGCGCACTGGAGGGAAACAACTTCAATTTACCTCTAATCGTCCCTATCAGAGGAACGAACGGGTTCGCCTAAATGTGTCAACTAACTTTAGTTTGGTGCGTTAAATTGAGGCGATATTTTATCAATTTCAATAAGGAACTGAAAATGAAATCACTTACCTTTTTAGCTAGTGTCGCAGGTATAGCCCTGATGACAGCATGTGGTCCCGTAACAACCGCTCAGAATAAAACCCCAACTGCGAGTGTGATTGACCGGGCAATCGATATGCAGGCAGTAATCGCTTTCAAGAATTGTGCAACTGAAGGCAAAGCACAAGACGAAGCGGCATCTGCTGGCCGTGACCAGGCGCTCTATCTAAGCAGTGCCGACATGCTGATGAGCTGCGTAACCGCGCTTGGGGACTCTGACATGTTGATTGATAAACGTGAGCAAATGCAAGTCACGGCTCTAGCTGTGCAGAACTATCTCAAAGGAGGTGACGTTGCGCAATCACGCCTTGCGCTTGGAGGTTTTCAGACGCGATTTGGGTCAAGTGATTTGATTTTTGCTGACGGCAGCTCCTTTACAGACACGATGCATGCGTTGCTGTTTCAGCATGAGCAGCCAGAACAATTTGCACTGTCATCATTAAATGCCAAGCCAATCGTCAAAGACGAAATCCGTCGGTCTTGGTACTGGCAGCAGAATTAAAATATTTGGAGCAGGAGATAAAGATGATTGTACCAGTGAAACCACGTTGGCTATTGATTACCACTTTGTTGAGTAACTTCGTTTTATTCGCAAGCCCATCAATTTCGTTCGCCAACAATGGCTGGCAACCACAGATCAGCGAAAAAATCCTGATGTTGCCTACCAAGCATTTGGAACGCGCAATTGAACAGGATTTTGCTAATTCCTTGCTGGCGAATGATATGAGTACCCTCGACGAGCAAATTGGGGCCGAGATTGCTAATATTTCGAATCTTCAAGATAATCAGCATCTTTATGAAGGCGAAGAAGCCCTTGAGGTCGAACACCAGATCATTGTTGGCAAACGAAATTATTTGGAAAGCATGGGTGATCAACTCCAACTCAAGCGGCAGCAATTGGATACAAAACGGCGGCTTTACGAGCGATTAATGCGACAATCAAAGCGTGAAGAAGTGCGTAACCGTGATACCCGGCAACTAAGGCTGGCGATTGATGAGGCACGTGATCGTTCTAACGCGGTTGAGACTAAATTGCGGGATGAACTTTTCTTTACCTCTAACTTACCAGAAAGCAAATTTAGTGAAAACTACGCCGAAAATCGTTCTGCGGTGGAAGATCTGCGCGCTGCAATTGCAAATCATCCAGCCAATCAACAGCAGATAAATAATGGACAGTTAATGTCCAAAACAGATCAGCTGGCGCAGATGATAATGGACACTGAATTTGAGTTAGCCGTGCTGAAAATGGAAGAGGAGGTAGTTGGTCATATGGCAAAATTGCTAACGCTTGATGCCATGAGCTTTTCTGAAAAAGTCGCAGAGCTAGCATGGCAGGATCAGGCAAATACCGCTGGGCAAACCTTCACATCACCAAAACATAATGTGCGAATGTTTATTGCATATTGATGTCCGGCCATTTCGAAAATTTTTAAAACCTCAAGTCAAACGACATTTCTCAACATATTGGAGACGAATATGAAAGCTAAATATCTAATATTCATGATGATGGTTGGAAGTATTGGTGCCATCACCTCAGCCCAAGCAGGATCCATCGAAAACATGGAACGTGAGCGTGCTGTTGCCGTGGCGCAAATTCTTGATCCGGCAATGTCCACACAGGAACGATGGGAGCGCACAAGCTTTACCAAAAGACGGATGGCAGACATGGAACGGATTGCACTTAATGACAAGTCACTGCAAAACAGCCGGAAAGCTGTCGTTTTGAAGGCTTTTAAGCATTATGAATTATCATTCTTGGTGCATGCGGCAACCGAAAGCCAGCGTCCTTTAGCTGTCCATTGGCTAGAAACAATTGGGCTGACAACAAGTAATCTAATGAATGCGCGGGTAAGCAGGTGAGACAGATGCCCATCGTTAAAGTTACTCATGGACTTAAAGCGCTCAGCCTGATGCTAGGGGTAGTCGTCATCGGTTTGGCAGCCAGTGTCATTCTCAGTGGAAACACGTCATCCCATATCCTTCGCTGGGCACTTAATGTCTTGGGCTTGCCATTTATCTTGCTTCTCGGGTCTTTGGTTTTTGCAAGCTTGTTAGCACTGGTGAAACTGTATGAAACAACATCAATCCAGAATGCTGCCGAGCGGGACAGTCGACGTTTGAAATGGCTTCAGGCTGGCCAGCAATGTTGTAATGGCATCGCCACCCTTGCGCTAACATTCACCTTGCTTGGCATTAGCCTTGGAATTGGCCAACTTTCAGATGGTGGCTTAACACCAGAAAATATTAATCAGGTTATCGCCAATCTTACCAGCCAGTTCAGCCTTGCTTTTATGACATCAGTCATTGGCCTACCGCTGTCAGCAGCCTTGCGCACTGTGCTGATCGTTACCAATGCATCACTATTAGTTGTATCGGAAAACAAACTGGAAAACCCAAAAAGTGGATCAACAAACCCGCTTGTTGCAAACTCTATCTTCTAAGGAGATTCTCATGCGATATTTAATTTTTAACATCACCGTACTAGCTGCCCTTGGCTATTTATTGTCAAGCGAACCAAACCAGTCATTTGCGCAATGGGCAGCTGTGAAATTGGATGTATGGAGCGAACCTGAAGTGGCAACAAAAAAAGCTGATCAGGGTGTTGTAGAAACTGGCAAGACTTTTGCCAAGGCCGTCGCAAAGGCCACAAGTGACAAACTTGAAACTCTTGACCCAGTAGACTCTGATGAAAAAATTAGTGTGGATATGCCGGAAAAGAATATCGAACTTGATGTAAACAAAGTTAAAGAGATGATCTTGGACGCTTTAAAAGAGAGTCAGGCGACTAAACGTGAAGAAAAAACCACCAACAAACCTGAGCTTAAACCTGAAGTAAAAACTGAAATAAAAACTGCGGTAAAAACGGTATCCGACCCTAAAGTATCCGTTGAGATGAATGACGCGGAAATAGCGATGGCTTTTAAAGCATTCGAAAAGCGCGAACAGCCTGAAAATACCCGTCCAACTGATGATGTTAATAAGGTAGTGGATGCAGAAAACCCAGTTGAAAAAACACCAACATTCATGACACGCGCCGAGCGTGCGGCCGATATGTCGCGAATAATTCAACAGCTTAATATGCTCTATTTGGAAAAGGCGGGCATATGATATGGGGTATCGTTTATCTATTTGGATTAATCTAGGGTTCCTCCTGAGTCTGGCAGTTGTCACATCTTTGGCACTGTCAGACCATACCCTAAATCCATCAGATCAAATGAATGCAGAACCAAATAATAAAACGCTTAAAACGCCTACCATTAAACAGAATCAGAACATAGCTGATGCGCAAGACAACCCAACAAAACAGCCAATTTTACAGCTTACATCCTTACCAAAACCACCACAGACCCTCTGGGAGGAAGTGGTTCCACCGAACCTGTCTATCGCCGCACAAACCGAACCTATCGCACAGAAGCCTGATAGTGAAAACATGAAGGAGAAAGACCAGGCTGATTCCACATTTTTCAAAAGGGCATTATTACCAGAAAAGCAAAAGGCCAAACCGATAATCACTGTATTGGCTAGCCCGGCAATGCCATCAGCGACCCTAATATCTTCCCCCGTGATAACCCCCACAAAGAACACTGCACCAATCAAAAGAGAAACTTTGAATATTCAGCCGCTGCGCAAAACCAAAATACCAGCTACTCGCCCCCCTGAAGCGCCATTAATGAATAAATCAAAGGTGGTGCAGAAACCATCGACGATACAAGTTAACCCCTCTACTGAGGATATTACTATTGCACGCCGGCAAATTGATATGGGGGAGGAAACACCTTCGTTGGAGTTTCTCTGGCCGACAAATCAATCCTCTCACAGTCAGATCTATCATACACTGACACAATGTCTTGGAATGATTGTAGGGCATATTGATCAGACAGGACAGGTTGCACTCGCCTCAGGTCAGGCAAACCGCCGGTTTAACAGAGAAATACATTCGCCCTTGTTACGCTCATTTGAACAACCGATTACGGCCCACGAGGTAAGTTTGGTGGCTGGCTTGCGTAATAACGTTAAAGGCGGGAATTTAATTAGGATATTTAGAAAGAACACCGACATCAGCCTTTTGGCTGGATTACGCAATATGATCCAGAATGAAGGTAATATGGATCAGCAGAATATTAGCGGACAAATCAAAGCAGAATATCTTCTAGCTCATGATGGTTTATTTCTTGATCAGGTTACACATAATGGTAACCCCCTACATGGTCGGATTAGGCTTTATAATGGCCAATGTAGCTAGATGACTATCAATCTAATTCGAAATAAGGTTGCCAACTTGTTTGCAAAACACCAACTCCGGTTGATGTTAGCCGATCAATTTCTAACTCCTTTCGTTCAGCTGAGGAGGCCTCAAGTAAATTTTCTAGCCATTTGAGCCACGCTTTGTCAGATCGATCAGAAATCGCAGTAACTAGCCGAGTGGTATCATTATGGACGGTTATCGGTGGTGTAACAAATCGCTGGCCAGGTTTTAAGTCAGCGCCATGTTTCATCAAGATTAGCGGTTCAGTTGGTTCTTTGTGGCTGATCAGCGCAAGCCATATTCGTACATTAGTTTCTGCATTGCTTGTTACTTCAAATTTAACAGTGCAACCCTGATCTGGGAGAGACGGCATGCTACCATTGATGACAGTCCTGGTGTCTGTAGAGTTGCATTGCGGATCATTTGTCACGTCTTCCAAAGCCTGCAAAGTGATATTTAGAGACTGTTCTAGGTGCCTTGATTTTTTTAGTAGATAGAAAACCTCAAAAAAATAATAAGCATTAGTCGCAACCCAATTTTTTTGTCGACTAACTTTTCGCATTTCCATACGCAGGGCGCGCAACTCTCCCTCTGCCTCATATCGATAGCTATCACGCAGCGATTGAAAGGGTGTGTTCAAACCTAATAAAAGCATGGCGGCCGCCAGCACACCCATAAGATAAATGGCGGTCTGGCCTCGGCGCTTTGATTTTAAAGCTCCTGTTGGGGATGCTGTCGGGGAGGCTTTTGATAAGAAATCCGTTGGCATGCCGATACCAATTGTGGCGCAGGCATCAGCAATAGAAGATACACCATACGCATTCCAATCCTCTGGAATATGTTCACGCAGGGTAGATAGGTTTTCATGGGCAACAATTAAAACAAGTTTTTTTCCAGCTAAAATCTCTTTTTCAAGAAGATGCCGTGATGCCGCAATTTTGGTTGCGATATGATCAACTGGATTAATTCTGAATTTGGAATCTACTGCGCCCGTTGCCCATATGACCAGATCACCATCTCCGCCATTAATGCCAGTAAACATTTCATGATGGTGAAAAATATGTGCAAGACATAGACCAAGTTGCCAGCTATCGCCTTGGGTGATTGGAGCGCTAACATCAACTCTATAGGCGGCAGGGCCTAGTAATTTTTCAATAATTCCAGTAGGTCGGCGGACAAATTGGTCATATTCAGCACTGATTGGTAACGCTTGAAAACTGTCATTCAAACAGACCACAGATTTTATTTTCGGATCTTCGATCGTGATTGAAAGAAGCTGAACAGCGTGCCGAGTCGTAGGAATAATAAGCTTGTGCAAGTTCACCGTATGAAAAACTCCGCCTCCGGATCATGAAATGCGTCTAACATTGGGTGGCCATCCTTTATCATGAGTTGCGTTATGCTATCCATGATTTTTGGAAGAGGAAGCGAAAAAAACTTTCCAGAGCTTTCGGCAAACAGGACTTCGGCTTTGGAAATGCGCGCCATATCTTCATTGTCTTTTAGTCTCAGTTGCAGATAGAACAACCCGTCATTTTTTGAAGAGGCAATCAAATTTAGGTCAAATGCCGACCCGGAACGCCATTGTATTACATCTTCACGAGTGCTGGCAGCAGCAGCTTGTTGCGGCTGTGAGGCAAGAGATTGGCTTTGTAAAATGGCCCTTAATTGGCGTCTCGCCATGAAGTCATCATTGACGCGCAATAATAACGTATGATCCGCATCATTCTTTGGCCCTTTAGCGATACGAAGCAAGTCACGCATAGAAATATGATCACGCATCCTATTGTGTGTAATTACATGGCTAACTGCATTTTGTGCTGAAACAAGCATCTCGAAAGCAGCTTCGATTTTCTCTTGGTCAGGGTTCGTCTCATTGCCATATGTCATTGATCATACCTCATATAGGGACTTCATCTGGTTCCTAAAATTCTGTTTGTCTTGTTTGAAGTGGATTTCCAACTGCGCCATTCTGCTATCAGCCCCGCTTGAAAGGTCTTGCAAAAAATTGTGTATTTTGCCCAAACGCTCACCACCAATCAATAATGCATTAAGCCAGTCTTTGTAGTCTGCGTTATCAATCGACTGGTTTGGCACCAGTCCTTTACGTCGGTATCGATGGGCTGTTTCCTTCATTTCGGCCTTTTTGGCACATAGTAGGTGTGATGCCGGCATTGTCTCCAATGTTGTAAAAACCGCATTGGCTATCGTCTCAGCGTAGTTTCCTATCATTGGTAAATCAGCCATCTTTTCAGATTGCTCTAGGCTAATCTCACTTAGTATGCGCCGTTCATCTTCAGTTCCTGCATCTACAAAGTAAGTGAAAAATTGGGGATCTTTGGCCTCCCATAATCTGTAATAAGCGGTATCACGCAACCCGCAGGCAACAGCGTCTATCTCTTTCCATTGCTGAATAATTTCTGAATATGCGTCGTCTTTGACCTTTTCAAAAAGGGTAGTGTCGTTTCCTTCTCTAGTACTATCCTTATTACTCTTGCTCCGTTTCGTCTGTACAATCTTGTTCTGTAAGGGGCTGAACACGGCAACCCGCAAGCATGTCAAAAGCAAAGCCGATGCCACCGAACCTGCGATTAGAGGGAAGGCGATGTATTCTTGTTCAACTTTGGTAAAAAGCTTGATGTTGTCACAAGGCGGAGAAACCAAGTCATGAAGCCATTGTGAAGGTGCATTGATGTCGTGAACAATTTCGGCAAGACTCGACGCACCAGGTTTGGGATAATCTTCATCGTCAAAGTGACTTTGTGATTGAAGATGATGGACTCGATCGATTTGGTCATCTTCCTGCAATTGATCTATTGAAACATGCAGTGAAAATGCATCCGTGGAGGCTAAGTTCAAAGCGTTTCTGTAAGTCACCCAAGCCTGTGCGGCGGTGGCAAAGAGGCGGAAGGATACGCTGTCATCATGGGCATACGTACACCAGAAATCATAAATAAGCTCATCTGTTATGTCCTCAGGATTAATTGAGGTGATACCTTTTTGCGTGTTGAGTATATAATTTGACAGTAATTGCACCATTTGCCGGTTACTAGCGCTTGGCAGATGCTCGCCTAAAAACTGATATAGAGCTGCAGATAATTTTTTGGTGACGGCACTAATTGTTGCGCTATCCGAATTTTGGGTCAATTTCTCATATGCTTGATAGATTGCTTCAAAGCCAAGAGACTCAATTAGAAATTCGATTAATGCAACTGCAGCAGGTAGCTGGCGCGCACTGATTTTCATCTGTTCGCTACTGTTGCAGTGCATGCCAAAACACAGCAGATGCGTCTCAATGATCAATCCGTCAGCTTGTTTACCGTTTTGTAATAGTGCAATCACTTTAGATCCCGTTATCGGGCTTTCTGGCAAGAGCAGCTGGTCAATTGAAGTGTCGGTTATGGCTAAGGCGGCAAGCAGATGTACAGATCGGTAGAGTTCAGGCCCATAAGACCGGCTTGCGATAGATGTTGTCAGGTTGATCACAGTTGATCTGTCATGGATCGGTAGACCCGCCGCGGTCACCGCGTCACCAATGCACCGAAAACAATTAATAAGGTACTCGGAGGGCGGTTCCATAGTGAACTCTGGCCATGATCTCAGAATTACCACTGGATCAAACATCAAATACACTCCCACTTAACCCGCGCCTGGGCATCTTTACGAAACACACAAATCTTTTCGGCATCATCATCGTAACGCGTTAATCCTTTTGGGCTCAACCGGTTTCGAAAATTCTTACGGTTATTCTCCATCTGGTTTATAAGCCGCCTACTTGGCGACAATGCAAAATATGGTAAAGCTTGACTGGAGCGTGCTGTCTCGGCGGTTCGTAGCCAGAAATCAATACCATTAATATTTTTGTTCAGATCAGCGTTCTGTATTGCTATGTTCCGAGGGGTAGTGGGGGGAATATAGGCTGGTCTATCGTTTAAGTGTCTTATTTCCTGCCTTTGAAAGGATATGTCCTTATCTGCATATGTTTTGGCCGCATCCAACACCTTTAGCACATAATTTTTTGTATAGGGTATGATCTGTCGTTTGCCATTTTTTGATACTGCTGATCCTCCATTATAGTGCGATAAAGCGAGATCAATCCGGCCATCATATTGTTTGATTAACTGGTCAAGGAACTTTACGCCAGCGCGTATGTTGACTTTGGGGTCATATAGCTGCTGAGACGTGAGGCCAAATACAGTGCGTCCTGTTCGCGGCATAATTTGCATCACACCTATGGCACCTTTTGGACTAAGAGCGTCTGACTGAAAACGCGACTCAACATGGGCAACCGCTAAAGCTAGGCTGGCGGATACATGTGCCGACTTGTCAGCCTCTTCAATAATAATGCTTTTCACCACATTTTTTGGCTTGGCAGCAAGACTAGTGGATGTCATGGCCGTCAAGCCAATAGCAACCCCAACAAACAGAAGGAAATAATGAACAAGAATTGTGGATGCCCTATTCCTATTTTGTAGAACTTCTTGTTCGTCCCAAAACAAGTTCTTATTCATCTGAGTCACCTAATTTAGCGTTAAGAAGGTCTGTCCATTCAGACGTCAATTCACTAATCTTAAGGTCTAGTGAAGGGTGGGCTTGCTTAAAGCGCATCAACTCCGACATGGTTATATCTGCCTGTACGCCCAGAGTTATTGGTTTTCCGACCGGCAGGTCATCAGCATGGATTGGACGCAACATCTCATCAAACAGCCCGTTAGTATGAAGAAGAACAAGTTTTGGCGGTTCCGATGAAATCTCGTTAGCAGACTTTTGTAAAACCATACTATCTACAATCGCCGTTTCTGGTTGATGCACAACGGCAAACAACGTCAAAACCATTAAGCTGAAAAAGGCCATTGCAAGGGCTAGAGCAACCTCGGCAAGTGGGTTGGCGCCATCATCTATCACATTCACTCTCCTGAAATTATGTGTTCAAGAGATATATGAAAATTTTTGGACTAATTTTGGAGTCAATGGAGCGTCGATATTTGCCATTAAACTCGCCATTCGGCATTTAGTTATATTTGAGCGTGTTGCCAGTACTGCCCTTCCGAGTGGCTGGGTCGATACGACGAACATCGATGCGCTGTTCGGTGATAATGCGCTGTACATCGGTATCGACCTTCAGGCCAATTTCTTCAAGTGATATATCGACCCATGTAGCGAGTTTTTGAAGATCAGCAGACGTATGATAGAGCATGCGGTATCGCGGCCCAGACGATTGGACGCGCGTGATGTCAACAAAACCAGGAAATTCGTTGCGCATAAGATCAACTAGTTGAATCACTTCAGCATTGGTAAAATCGATTATCTCAACATCCAGGATTGCTATGGTATTGCCAACAAGGTCACTTGCCCCCGTTGGTCTCTGTAATAGTTGAACTAGGCTTGCTGCAAGCGTATCAGCCATTCTTTCTGCCTCGTCAGCTAGCAAACTGTTAGAACATGGCTGACTGCAATCGTTTGGAAGAGTCAAAGTAGTGTTTGGTACTGACCAGCTGGTCAAAAAACTATTGCTCGCGGTGCTGTAGAGTTCGGCGCTCATACGCAATTCACGGGAAAGACCAGCATCAGTAATCGTGCTATCAACAAATATCAGGGTAGAATTACCGGCAAGTTGTGCCAATGTTTCACTTCGACGTAAGACAAATGACTTTGGAGTGTCTGCAAAAATGCCTATAGAGCTGAGAAGGGATACATTATCTCTAACTAGAAAGCCTGCACGGCTGAGACGTGATTTGATAGTTGTCAACGCTCGTATTTTGACATTTTGATTGATATTCTCCTGAGAGAAAACGAAAATTTGTTCACCTGCATTAGCCGTGTAGCTCAATCCAGTTAGTAAAAACAAGGACAGAAAAGTACCGCAGATATGTCGATAAAGAGAAACGGTGTTTCTGATTTTTTTTGATTTAGAAATCATTTTAATCTTTGTCCTCTTTCATGTAACCGCTTCTGTAATTTAACGCCACCAAACTCAACCACCACATTCCGCCCTAAAAATCACAGTGTTTTTAATTTTTTGAAGACGCAAACCTTCCTTTTGCACATAAAGCCGTACCTTATCAGAAGTACTGCCGGACATGCTGGCGCGATTTTCGGCAATCATAAGCCGTACCCACTTATTGAGTCGTTGTTTAGTTGCAGTGGTGTGATAATTATAAATCGAATAGTCAGGATTGGGTGCTTTTTCTAACTCTATTCCCAAAAACCCGGGAAATTCTTCTTCCATGATTGTCAAAAGAACCTGCTGTTCACATCCGTTAAAACCTTCAAGCGCAAGGCGCACTTTTCTCGCTGTGCCTCCCCATGGTTTGATTTTGCTTGGTTTTACAATATATCCATTCTCATCCATTCGCATAGCAACAGAACGGGCAAGGGCTGTAGCGACTGCATTTATGCTAGCGTGATCGAGCGGAACTAAAACCTGAAGTGTCGAAACAATAGCTGGGATAAGACCTGATTTAACATCGATCATGGAAACAATTGGAGTCATTAATTCTGGGTTGGCCATATCGGGTGTGACTGACACTTCTAAAATTAGTAGCCGCCCAGTGCGCTCAGCATCGTAAAGTTGTAGCGCCTCGATCATCTCTGGTGATGTTTGGACATCTTCTAAAAATGTGGCACCAGCAAACCTTGCGTCTATTGGCGTTATTCCAATTTCAGTTAATGCCATCGATAGCGCAATTGGAAGTGCATCAGTGATAGCTTGGTTATTGCCCTCCTCTTTTACGCTCGTTGTCTTGCTAAGTACAATGACTTGATCGTATTCCTCAGCTGATATGGTTGGTGCTAAGACGCAGAGGCTTGCTAAAGACAAGGTCAGAAAAGTTACTATCAGGCCAATCACCCTGGTTATTCGGAAAATAAGATTACGTATCATCGTCCATCCCTGCTTTAGCACGTCAAAATGCCCAACCTCACCAGTTTACTTTGCGTTTATGTAAAGCTTGTTTTTTCATTTTCGTGACTCAAATCAATATTCTTAAAATCAAGTTTGCTCATAAACTATTATGTTGCATGCACCATTCATAAAAAAAATTGAACGGGTTTTGTAAAATCAGCTAATTGAGGCGTTTTACTAGCTTCTGGGCATCTTATTTGGCCTCTGCTTCGCATTGAAAAAAACGAAAAATATTTACCTAAAAAACATACGTTAAATAAAATCTTGCAAAGAGCCAGAAATTTTATCAATCTTAGATATCTATTAACTTTATTTTTAATGCTGGTAAGTATATTTTTGAGCTTTAATTTTAATAACTATTGAAGCTACCTAATCTCTAAAGGGTGATTGATTCATGTTGCGTACTCTTGCTTTAGTTAGTGCTTTGTTTTTCGGTTTAACAAGTTTTTTTAGTCATCAGTCCCTAGCAAGCTGCAATTCAGATCAGCCTTTCTATGGTTCCGCTTCAATTTCTTACACGCCCAAAAGTAATTTTTCAAAAAAACCAAAACCTGAAGATGTAGATGACGCCCGTCAACAAGCCTTACTCTCAGCTTGGAACAAATATATCAGTACATGCATGGAGGCTGGACGGATGCAGCAATATCTGGCGCGTGGGTCGGAAATAATGGGTAATTTGGATAATTACATACTTGGAAAAGAAATTAGCCACAAAGTTAATAAGAAATCTAAAATTGTGAATGCCGAAGCGCTGTTAACAATAAATCAGTCATTAGTTGATGGCTTGTTTATTCAGGCATCAGGTGGTGGTGATGGCGATGGTGCATTCATGGTTTGGATATTCGCCGCAAAACAAGCAACTTATACAGCCGGTGGTGACACCACAATTTATGATGCCGATGTTGAAAAAAATTCTAGTTCACGTTCTTTGAAAAGCGATGAAATTGTTGAAGCTCAAGATGATACAACTACAGTGGAAAGCACGTTAAGCGAGTCCAAAAACAGTAGCCAGAGTTCAGGCAAAACTGTGTATCGTGGCACTGAAACTACCTCAGTCAATCGTGAATATGATGTGGTGCCTACTGCTGATTTTAGTATCAAAATGGCAGAGGTATTGTCGCTCGCAAATTATGAGCCCATCGATTATGTGGATCTTGTCAATGAATGTGGTGGTGAAGAACCAGAAATTGTCGAAGAAGAATTGGCTCTCAATGGAAAAATGTCCCGCGAAACACGTAAATCAGTAATTACTGCCGCACGCGATTGTGAGGTGGAATATCTGGCTATTGGTACAATTGATATCAACCAACCACGCGCATCAGGTGTTGAGGGCTACAATGTTGTTGTTTCAATCAATGGCGAGGTGCTTAGCCTGGCCAAGCGTCTTCCAAAGAAAGTTGCCGCAATAGGCCCGGTACAAGCCCAAGCGGGGGGGCCTGAAGATAACACAGCTGTTCGTAATGCATTAATAATGGCTGGGGACTTCACGGCCAATGAGATTGTAAGTCGGTTAAACGCAAAAGGCGTGAACTGACAAAGTATGTTTGATCAATGCAGATATGAAATAAGTTAGATTATAATAGCGCGAAAGCTTTGATTAATGTTTAAATTATTTTTACTTCTAACCGCAATATATATGGCCGTTCCAAACGCAGCTGTCGCGCGTATTGAGATCGTTAAGGTAAATGTAGAAGGTATGGGTCTAACCCTTGGTGATGCCATTTTAGATGGCTTGCAATCAGCCGTCAGCATGGTGAATGGTGTAGAAGTTGCCTCACAAACTCGGCTTGAGATGGCAACTGTTAGCACCGAGACTAATCAGGCTGAGTCCTACACTGCTGCCTCCGCTTTTTCTAAAGACATCACCACAGCAACTAAGGGCGTCGTAGATGGCTATGATGTTCTATCTTCGGGGCGCGATACATCTCTGGGGAATAACTACGTTGTTAAACTGGCAGTTCGCATCTCAAAACTGAAACAATCAAAACAATTGAACCGCCTGCGTATGGCGGTTTCTGGGCTATATGTGGATGATAACGTGTCCGATCGGAGTGCGGCTGACGCAACAGCTCTTGCCATTCAAAATAGGGTGATTGACTACCTCACCCAGACGCGCCGTTTTGCAATGATAGATCGAAATAATATTGCTGATACGCAAACCGAGCTTAATTACATTGCCACATCCGGAATGGCGACCAGAGAATTAGCACGCTTGGGTAATAAGGTCGGCACAGATTATCTAGTGGTGATGATACTGCGGGAACTCAATACAAATATCCATCAGAAAAAAATGAAAACTAATAACCGGATCAAAGAAATAAAGCAGGTTGTCGGCGAGGTTAGCGTTCGCATTCTTGATGTTGCCACGTCTCAGATTAAATTTTCAGATACTATTTTGATCCAGAGTGATCGAGATTATCGCGCCCTGGCTAAAGACGGTGGCCGCGTAATCGGTCAAACCATTCAAAACGCAATATATCCAGCCCGAATTGTGGCAATCGATGGTGATACGGTAACCATTGGTCAGGGCGGCAAGACATTTGCCAGAAACGAGATCTATGAACTCGTTCAACTTGGTAAACGAATGATCGATCCCTACACAAAAGAAAGCCTTGGTTTTCAGGAAAACCCCGTTGGTAAAATCAAAATTGAGCGCGTTCAGTCAAAGCAGTCTACCGGACGCATTATCGAGATAACATTAGACGACGCTACTCAACTCATTGGTTACAAACATATTGTTAGACCATTGCGTTCAAATTCAATAGCAACCCTCGAAGAAAATCGTAAAAGTGTAAAAAAAGCTAAGAGCCGAATTGAAGAAATGAAACAGAGCTTTAACTAGGAGTAATGAGATGCGACACCTATCAAAAAAGTTAATTCGTTTTTATATCAGCGATAAGGCGAGCTACATAAGGTTTTGTTGTGCGGTTTCTCTAGCCTTTGCTGTGACTTTAATGGTGCCAAAGTTAGCGTTGGCAAATGAAGATATTCTTGATCTAGATGCCGAAGTTGAGCTGAAGTTGGAACCGCTCGACGGCATTACATCAGTTTGTGACGACCATGTTGAGGCTAAAGGTTGGAATGATCCAACCAAACCTTTTTCGGTTTCTGTAGGTATGGGTATTGTGCTAGTTGAACCGGGTCACCCTAACTACATTAATGAACGCCAGAACGCCTATGACAAGGCAGTTCTTGAGGCCAAAGGCAATATCCTAGAGGCATTGCGTGCAAAGGTTGCGCGTCAGGTATCATCGCGTCTTTTTGCAGGAAATTTTCCTGAACCGGCAACCGATGAGGGCGTAGCTGCATCGGTTGATAATCGTGACTTAAAATCGGCATTTGAGAAATCCTTAGAGGTGGTTCACCGCGAACTTGATAAAGAATTAGCATCTTCAGCCCCACCAGAACCTGAAACTGCTGAGGAAGCCGATGAAATTGTTGAAGCCCTTGGTGGCGAAAAATTTAATAACGCAGTCAATACTATTTCAAGAGAGATGCTTATTGGCACCAGCAGGGGTTTTGTTGCTGAAACTTCTCGTAAAGGAAAAAAGGGTGAAGTTTGTGTTGTCATGGTAACATCCGATAATTTAAGGAATGTTGCCAGAGCTATAGTATCTCAAGACCCAAGCTATCTTCCCAAAGCCAAGGTTGGCAAACCTCTGTCACAACATATCCCTAATCCAAAAACCAATAAAGGTCTGATGGAATTGCTGACTTCATACGGGGTTCAGATCGTCCGGGACGAAAATGGAAACTATGCCGTAATTTCATATGCTCAAGCAGGTGCAAAATCCGGATCACAACTTATGCTTAAAGCTGCAAAAGAAGAAGCTCTAGCCCGTGCACAAGGCGATCTTCGTACCTTCATGGGTGAAATTGCCCTCAAAACAAAAAACTCCCAAAACTATGCTGACTATAAAGAATTAGCAGATGGTGGCGAAATTTACGAAGGTGGCTCAGCCTTAGATGTAGCCATTGTATCAGCGTCTTCAGGTTTAGATATCGTTGGGGCTAAACCAAAATATTGGGGTGTTAAGCATCCTGTTTCAAAACAGCCTATTGCAGGTGCTATTCTTGTTTGGACACCTGCAACAATGAAAAAATCCCAGGATGATATTAAAGCAAATAATCAACCTATTAGAAAAGCTGCTGACCCGGCTAAAAATTCTTCAAGCACACGTCTAAAGAGTAATGGTAGTGTTGGGGTATCTGGATCATCAGGCGCCTCAACAACTGAAGATGATTTCTAGTTTTCGTACAATAGGCTTCTTAGCTTGCGTGATAGGCGCATTGTTGCCAATCATCGTGGAAGCGCGCACCCTAACTGTCGAATTTGCACTTGATCCTCCAAAAAGCAAACTGGAAAAAAAAATCTTTCTTGATCGCGCCAGATTAATGGCTCAAGTGCGGATGCTGAACTTGTATTTTGCAGATGCCTCTTTTGCACTTTCACTTGTACAGGAACCTCACCAAGGTCGATTAGAGTCTATATTGCGTGATGGATATTTCAAATCTACAGAAGTGACAGGCTTTGAAGATATAAAACGCAAAAAAATCAACGATAAGTGGCATTTTGAGTTTTCTGGGAATATTCCTGATACTCCACCACAAATAAGTGACAATGATTTAGTGAGAAAAATTCAACAGCTAGTCAAATCACAGTCATCTTTGATTACGCCTGAATTTGCAATTGAGCTAGCGCTGGCCTATCCGGATCTAAATTTGTTTGCATCAGCAATAAAACTTTGGCGGGTTAAATACTCAGGCCACTCATATGCGATGTTCCCCGAACAAAACAGTCTAAGTCCAAAGCATTTTGAGTTTAGCGGGCGACCGCTTAGAGCTGAGGTTATTCCTAACGAACTTTCGGAGATTTTTTCATTACTAGATGAAGCCCCTTTCAACCCATATATATGCCAAACTTTACTGCCAGCCCTAGCTACTAAAAAACTTCCTGCATTGGCAGAAGCTTTATATCCCAACTGTGTGATGCTTGAAAAAATTAACGTCTATTTGGGGCGGATAAAGATTGAGCCCCAAAAGGGCTATATTACTCGCATGCCCTCAGATGATATGCTTGATGGTGCAATAAATGAGTTCGATAGTTTAATGGCGACGAATACGCTAGATAACGACACCTGGTTAGTTCATCTGATTATCAACAGTTTTGGAACTGTCCCCGCCAGCTTCGAATTAGGCGAACAGAATTTGGCTCCCGAATCTAACGAAATTATTCTAGAAAGCCTCGAATTTGAGGAGGAAAGTGAAACTATTCTTCAGATTGAAAAATTGGAAGGAATTGAGTTAAGCGAAGCTTTTCAGTCCTTTGAACAAGCACCTACAATTACGGCAATGCGAGAGTTATCGGATATGCTTAATGAGGCAGGATATCCAGTTATTTCAGAAATTTTCAAACTTCAGGTAAATAATAGTAAGAGGGAAAAGTAATGTATAAAATTGGAAAGTTTATTATACCACTAGTCTTGTTTGTATCACCGATAGAGGCTTCGGCTGGGCTTTTTGATGATCTAAAAGCTATCAAAAATAAAATTGAAGGCGCAACTAATAATAAAAATAATAGTAATAATACGAGCAAATCTCAATCTACCGTATCCAGTCCCTCAACAAGTAACAATTCTTTAGCAATTGCAAACAGTAATAAGTTCATAAATTTTATTTGTGACTCATCACCAAAAAGTAGCATTTACAATAAACTTGGGAAACCAGACGTGGCTCTGTTAATAAAGGATTTCAACAAAAATGAGTCTCAGATAAGGGATTTGTTGAAACTTTCGTCAAAGGTGAATTTGCCATATCTCACCACGCTTGATCAATATGTACAGGCCTTTAACAGTGATGAAGTTTCCGAACTGTTTAGTAATTTTGTTAGGTCGCCAAACACACGTGATCTAAGTATCATGGCATCAACAATGAATAGCCAAAGCTTTGACAAAAAGAAAAAAATTATTGCTGCTGATGCACGGTTTGCATATGGGTTGATACATCTTTTCTTTCACAATGTTGGTGGTAACAAAGCGCTTGGTGATAAACTGATCAAAGAGGCTGCAAAAAAGGATCAGTATGGCGCGCGCTTCATTGAAGGGCTGAGATGGGCTCGTGGTTATGGCCGAAGTGCCAATCTAAAAAACGCTGCTAGTTGGATGCGGCCTGCATATGAGCTTTCTGCAAAACGTGATGGTGACTTAGCCCAAATTATCGAGAATGAATTCTTCAATATTGTTCTGCATCCAAATTATGTGAACCGTGATATTTATGTGGATTTGATTCAGGCCGCAGAGGAACAAAGACAAAGTCTCGAGCAACAGCTTTCACAAGGCTCAGGTAGCGTTAGCCATGCTACTCTGTTTAAAACAGATATATACGATCTTACAATTGTACGAGGGCAACTCCTGATCGAGCTTGCCGAAATAACCAATGCAAGTGTAAATATTGAAAAATACAAAGCAGTTTATGCAGAATTGGCAAACCAAGCCAACCCATCTATAACCACAGTTACTGAATTACTTGTGGTTACTGATAGCTTCCAAAATATGCTTTTGACGCAACTCAAAAAAGTTGAAGCATTAGAGTCAGGCGTAATGCCAAAAGTTCAAGAACTTTGGACACGCACTGAGAAATATGTTGGGGAAGCCTATAGGGTTGGTATTATGTTTGGGATTATATCTATAAAGGCTGGCGGCACCGACATTAATAACGATTTTCTAAAGTTATCAGTAGAGATTGGTGGTATGAGGGCTAAAGCCTGCAACCTTAGACAAGGAATATTTGACTTTTCATCACGCACAAATGTCGAATTAAAACCAACAAATGTGGCAGTAAACGCTAATATTTTAGCCCCCCGAAAGAAAAAGAGTCGCTAAAAATTACCTCAAGCTGCATTTGGAGGCTGAAAATAATGTCTTAGCTTCCAAATGCACGTGGTAGGCTCGCAAGAACAAAATTGTTTTCAACTGTGAAGATATCCCACTCATCAGCATCAGCTTGTATAAAAGTTTTCTGACTTTTAGTTTTGATTTCCTCACCATCAAAAACTTTACCTCTGACATCTTCAGACCAAATTCCAGAAAAGACCCTATCTATAATCGTTTCATGAAGCATGAATAAACGACTTTTTCGTTCAATAGAAAAGTTGATAAATTCTACAAATTCCTGTTCGCCGTAATAACTCTGATTGAAAAAAGTTTCACCGCTATCTTTGTCGTAAAAACGGAATGACAAACGTGTTACCAAGGCTACCTGATTGCGCGTGTCACTACTGGCAGTGATTACAAAATCCCAACCTTCATGTGTTATTTTCATGCCATAATCAGCTGGTTTCAGCTGCAAAGCAGTATTCAATGCACTGTCACCAGAAGCCGAAACAATTTTCATCTCTGACAGCATTTCACGGTTTACCGCACTCGTCTTTCTATATGGAACAACAGGTGAGCGTAAGTTTTCAGAAAATGATGTTGTGACTGCAAACCCTGTATCATCACCATAACTTTCAGTGCTTATCCCAATACTAGCTGCATTCTTGAGAGCAATGTCAGAAAAAATAACCGAGTCTACCTGGAAGTATTTACCCTTATATTTTTCTTCAAATGGGTAATCCTTAACTTCATTGACCATGAAACGGGTTAGACTGCCCGGTTGGTCTTTGTTAGCCAAAAGATTAAAGAAAAAGGTTGGCATTTGTGCCGGATCAGGCTTGCCAGGCAAAGTTTTTAAATATCTGGCTCTAACAGCAATACACGATACAATTCTACGTTCAACGATATCGTAAACTGTTGCGTAGCCAAATGAACGCAAAATATATTGGGTTGAGTCATCGCTCGGTAAATAAAGGTTAGCCAGCACCATTTCTGATGCTAGCCCAAATACCATACCGTATCGAGTCTCCTTTTTTTTGAGACCCGTACGAAGATTAATACCTGTTCCAGACCAGTCAGTATTCCGTATTTCCTGAAGAAGTGTCTTATTCACACTTTTTCCTGTTGGGCTGTCATTCTTGGACATCTCTAGAGCGCGTCGAGTAAAAGGCATAACATCCGGCCTATCTTCAAGCAGATAAATTCCACCCCAAGTAACTGTCCCTGGTAAAGCCGCAAAAGCATCTTTTAACATAAAATTAGGCATTGCCATTGAACAGAGGGTAAATCCTAATCTGATGTTAACGTCACGTCTTTTCATTGCCTTTTCCTAAGTAAAATCTCTGAGATACAAGTCATTAAAAACCAAATAGCTAAGAGTTTTTAAAGATAATCCTTAAAATTATAATAATGTAAATATGCTAAAACTGGAACAACAATGCAATTAATGCCAAAAACATACAGATTATCACTCAGCCGTCGATCCGCAGGCTAATCAAGTAAACTTCGAGTTCAAAGTTACTAAACCCTCAGATCACTCAGTCCCAAAATAGGAAATAGCGTCAGTAAGCATGATCCCACTTCCTCGTTTCGGAGACCATAGCTCGTAGTCCTTGAAATTTTGTTCTGGAGCCCTGGTAGTATAAAGCTTTGCGCGTTGATTGCCTTATATTGTCAAATTAAAGGGAATAGCCTGAGTTATCATACTCGGACTTTCCTCGAATAGGCTTAGGATCTTAAGAACCACTTTGATAGAAACGCTAATAACCAGATGATTGACAAAATAATTTTTATTGTGGCAAAATAAATTTAAATCATTAAATTTAATTTATCTAGGTGATTTAAATGAGTTATGGAAGATGTGTTGCCTGTCATGAGGACGGTGTTAAACGACCTTTTGGTAAGGTCTGTATATACTGCGGTACCAACCAAAAACAATTTCGTGAACAGGAACAAGCAGAATTTCGTGAAAGTTACGATGCTGCAGCTGAAAATGCCGGAAAATACAAGTGGATATCTATTCCAATTGGACTGGGCGCAGCTGTTTTGTCTTTTGTGTTGTCTTATGATGCGGGAGCAGAAGGCTGGAGCATACTAATCGCCATATTCTGTGGAGTTTTAGGTTACGTTTACTCTCTCCACATTTTAGCTTTAGCCGTTGTGGGATTAATAATCCTCGCACTAGCTGGTTAATTTCAGTCAAAATAGTTTAGATCCGTCTAGCTAATTAATGTGCTATTTTGAATAATGAGAAATTGAAGATATACAATTTGAACCATGTCTCACTAATTTATAGCTGGATTTGAGTTCCATTTTGTTTGCTTGTTCTGAAAAAACGAATTTTATACCAAACTTATTCTTATTAATATGATAATTACTACTAAGCTTAGCTGAACTCATTTTCTCAAAGATGATATCAGCGCTTTTTTGGCATTTTTCTGTTGATGAAGCTTGTTCAATTAGAGTTATTAAAGATTTTAGAACATTGCCTGAAACATCTATTTTTTGATCATCAATCTCAACTGTTTTAGTTGATACGTCTTTATCAGTGGGTGCTTCATCGCAACCTATCAAAATTGTGCATAGAGGTAATAATAATAACCTGGTTAAATTTTTATGTGACACTTAAAACTCCACATGCCTTAATAAAAAAAAATATAAGTTAACATTCAGAAGCGTATTTTGTTGGCGCATATGTAAAAATATAAACCACATCCAATAAACATTATTTTTTATTCATACTAAATATCATTAAATTTTTGTCGGAAAAAACTAAACTTTCATACGTGTTGAATTTCCTGAAATCTATCACTTTTTCTAGACGTTAAACGTTTTAGAACAGGCGTTTTATGTCCTATGGTGTGGGTAAGGTTACCGGTATATTTTTATAAGCGAAACAAAACTTTTTTACGTCTCTCGATCAATCCCCTCTGATCTTAAGCGCCAGCGCCTCTCAATTAGATAAAATGTACCTTGATCACAGCCCATCACTTGAGAGCCTTTTCAGTGAAAGATTCTAACTGAGAAAAAATAGCTGGCACTGAAGCAATAACGCGCCCACCATTTTCTAACACATCACTAATATTCTGCTCTTCGACCATCCCCCCGGCTTCTTTGACGATTAATTGCCCAGCAAGATAATCCCACGCATTCATATGATCTTCGCTGTAACCAATCAATCTTCCAGTGGCAACATAAGCCAGCGATAAGGCACCGGATGCATTTCTGAAAAACACGCCTCCATCAGCTACTATCTGCTCAATTAAAAGATTGATAAACCCATCTTTGCTTCTGTTTGAAAAGCCAACCGCAACCGACCCGTCATGG
>Ga0233444_10001190_pt1 | contig 30315 bp, 29 predicted proteins | sample SI_124_October20_6_FD_182792 | JGI IMG/M metagenome (GOLD analysis project Ga0233444, IMG submission 182792) | Seawater microbial communities from Saanich Inlet, British Columbia, Canada - SI_124_October2016_10_MG | ecosystem: Environmental > Aquatic > Marine > Inlet | place: Canada: British... | reverse complement strand
ATCAATCTGGAACATATTACGACAGCTTACAAACATCTAATGGCTGTGATAGCATTATTACTTTAAATCTTACAATAAATAATTCTCATTCTTCGATTGACAGTATTACTGCTTGTAGTTCTTACTTGTGGAACGGGACATCATATACTCAATCTGGAACATATTACGATAGCCTACAAACACTAACTGGCTGTGATAGTATTTTGGGATTAAACTTAATTATTGATTCTGCTGTAGTTAACCAATTAAATGTTACTACTTGTGATTCTTGCTCTTGGAATAATAGTACCTACTCTGCCAGTGGAACATATGTAGATACTTTATCTACTAGTGCTGGTTGTGATAGCATTGTTACTTTAAACCTTACAATAAATAATTCCTTTTCTTCGGTTGACACTATTAGTTCATGTAATAGCTATTCTTGGAACGGAAATATGTATTCTCAATCTGGAACATATTACGATAGCCTACAAACACTAACTGGGTGTGATAGTATTTTGGTATTAAGCTTAATTATTAATTCTGCTGTAGTGAACCAAATAAATGCTACTGCTTGTGATTCTTACTCTTGGAATAATAACACCTACTTTGCCAGTGGAACATATATAGATACACTATCTAATAGTGCTGGTTGTGATAGCATTGTTACTTTAATTCTCACAATTAATAATTCCTTTTCTTCGGTTGACACTATTAGTTCATGTAATAACTATTCTTGGAACGGAAATATGTATTCTCAAAGTGGAACATATATAGATACTCTTCAATCTATATCAGGATGCGATAGTATAGCTTCTTTACAACTTACCATTATAGAAAGTTATATAATTGAGGATAGTGTAAGTTCTTGTGGTAGTTTCCTTTGGAATGGAGTTTTAATCGATTCTTCTGGAACATATATAGATACTCTTCAATCAATCGCTGGTTGCGATAGTATCAACATCCTTTATTTAGATGTCAATGATAATACTTCAGCACCTCTAACTCTTGAACTGCTCTTAGACGATTATTGCTTGGAAACATTTTGGACTGTAAAAGATAGCCAAGATTCAATTTGGTATAGTGAGGGCCCTTACGATTGCAATCCTAGTGGTGGAGGAAATCAAGCAAACACAATAATTATTAAAGATATTTATCTAGAAGAAAATGAGTGTTATACTTTTGAGCTTAACGATGTATATGGTGACGGATTAAGTGCTTCGTTATGGAACGGAACAGATGGCAACTGGACTTTACAGGATTTAAATGGAAATATAGTTAGTCAAGGTCAAGGTGATTTTGGATTTATTACAGCTAATAGCTTTTATGTAAGTCAATCTACACCTTCTTTCATAAATGAAAAAAATTCTAAATTGGAAGTTCTAGTGTATCCAAATCCATTTTCAAAAACTACCACAGTTAGAATTATAAATGGTAAAGGACCTTATTTATTAGAGCTAATTGACATAAGGGGAAGGGTTGTTAAATCTTTATCTTCTAATCAAGAAGAGTTCCAACTATACGATATTAATTCTAATAGTGGTATATATTGGTTGAAAATTAAAAATCAATCAAATTTTAAACCAATAAAGCTAGTTATAGAATAATTATTAGATTTGCGCCATAATAAAATTATGGATTTAAAAGACATCATATCAATTTCTGGAAAATCTGGATTATTCAGCACAGTTGGAAAATCCAAAAATAACGTGATTGTAGAATCAATCATTGATAAAAAGAGATTTCCAATATTTAATACTAATAGAATTAGTGCTTTATCTGATATAAGCATATATACTTATGAAGAAGAAGTGTTGCTTTCAGATATTTACAGGAAAATATACGAATCTAACGATGGCAAACCTACAATTGATCATTCTGAGAGTACAGAAAAATTAAGAGCTAAACTTAAAGAATTTGTCCCAAATTATGACAAAGAACAAGTTTATAACTCTGATATTAAAAAACTCTTTCAGTGGTACAATCTTCTACATAAAACCAAAAAGTTAAAACTCAAAAAGTTGGAAAAAGAGGATTCTAAAACAGAAAAAGCAACTGTAAAGGCTGATAAGTCCGAAAAAAAACCTAAAAAACAAATTTCAAAAAAAAGCAATACTGCAATTAGAAAACAAATTCCTAAAAAAATTCAAACGCCACAAAAGAAAAGTGGTTAAACTTAATTAAAATGAAAAATTACACATTTAATATAATTACAATAATTATAGCTACCATAACAATAAACTTAAATATGTCCGCACAAAAACTAAATAATGAAATAGACTCTGTTAGTTATAGCTTAGGAGTAAATATTGGAGAGAACATTAAAACCCAATTTCCAGATATTGATATCAAGAATTTTGAAGCTGCAATAAAAGATGTTTTAGACGATAGTAAAGAACCTACCATTTCGGGAGCTGATGCGCAAAAAACAATTCAAGAATATTTTTCAAAACAACAGGTTAAAGCAAGTGAGTCTGTAATCAATGAAGGTAGAGAGTTTTTAGCTGAAAACAGTAAAAAGGAAAATGTAATTACTTTAGAAAGTGGATTGCAATACGAAGTTATTAAATCTGGAGATGGCGCTAAGCCAACATTAAATGACCAAGTTACTACACATTACCATGGAACATTAATTGATGGAACAGTTTTTGATAGTTCTGTTGACAGAGGAGAACCAGCAAGCTTTCCAGTAAGTGGTGTAATCAAAGGATGGACTGAAGCTTTACAATTAATGAGCGTTGGTTCCAAATGGAGACTATTCGTTCCTCACGGTTTAGGATATGGTGAAAGAGGGGCAGGACCACAAATAGGTCCTTACAGTACACTAATTTTTGAAGTTGAACTAATAAGTATAAATTAAAATGAAAAATATAATAACTCTATCCTCAATAATACTGTTTATAGCATGTAAAACAGAGAAACCAAAAGAATCTGTTAATTTGATTACTGAATTAGATTCGGTAAGTTATAGTTTAGGTGTAAATATTGGAGAAAATATTAAAAAACAATTTGAAGACATTAACCTAGATAATTTTGAGGCTGGTATAAAAGATGTTTTAGAAAAAGAACTAGAACCTAAAATAACTGATAATCAAGCTCAAGCCATAATCAATAGTTACTTCTCGAAAAAACAGCAAAAACAAAGCGAATCAGTTATAGAAGAAGGTATAAATTTCTTACGTGAAAATGGAAAAAGAGAAGGAGTGACAACTCTTGCTAGTGGACTTCAATACGAAATAATCGATGATGGAACAGGACCAAAACCTACCATTGAGGATAATGTAACCACTCACTACCATGGCACATTAATTGACGGAACTGTTTTTGATAGTTCTGTTGACAGAGGAGAGCCAGCTAGCTTTCCTGTTGGAGGAGTAATTAAAGGTTGGACTGAAGCACTACAGCTTATGTCAGTAGGATCCAAGTGGAAACTTTATGTTCCTTACGATTTAGCATATGGAGAAAGAGGAGCTGGAGGACAAATAGGTCCTTACAGTACATTAATCTTTGAAGTAGAGTTAATTAGTATTAATTAATCTCTTTTTTAAAAATAGTTTGGGTTGGGAAAGCAAACTCCAACCCTTCTTCATTAAATCTTCTTAAAACTTCTTTATTGACGAGTGTTTGTGTATTGAGCCAATGGGATTCTTGCCTAACATAATACATGAATAGAATGTTTAATGAAAAATCGCCAAACCCATTGAAACCTGCAGCATAGTCATTGGTAATAGCATCTTGCCCTTTTACAATATCTTGTAGTATATCTATTGCTTTTTGCATCTGCTCTTCATTTGTATCGTAGGTAAGTCCTAAGTTAATTTTAACTTTTAATGCTGGTTGTGAGGTGACATTGATCACACTATTATCTGTAAAAGTACAGTTTGGAATTGTTACTATTCTTCCTTCTAATGTTCTTATTCTAGTACTTCTAAGACCCACTTCTTCCACTGTTCCATCATGTCCATCTATTTTTATTCTATCGTTAATTTTAAACGGTTTATCTAAAAAAATCATTATGCCTGCGAATATATTTTTAACCGAATCCTGGGCTGCTAAAGCTAGTGCCAATCCACCAATTCCAAGTCCGGCAATCATGGCTGTAATATCAAAACCAATATTATCCAATCCTATTACTATTCCTAGAGACCAAATAATAGCTCTTACAGCTTTCTGAATAACTGGGATTAAATGGCTGTCAAAACTAGTTTCAGATTTTTTAGAAATAGGCAAAATAACTTCTGAAATAAGAGCATCAATTATTTTAGAGACAATTGAAGTTAATGTGATTGTAAAGAGTAAATAAGCAATATTCACTAAAATTGTCTCAATATTTTTATCAAAATGTAAATAGCTTACCGAAAAATAATAAGCACCAATAACTACTAAATTTGTAAGTGGCTTTTGTAAATTTTTGACTAAAATATCGTCTAAATTAGTCTTGGTTTTACTAGTTAGGTTTTTAAAAACGGATGAGAAAATCCAGTATAACATTTTCACTAAAAGAAAAGAACCAATTAATACTAGAAAGGCAATAATCCAGTGTTGAATTGAATTTCCAAAAAAATCTTTATTTAAGTATTCCATAGTTATAAAAATATTAAACAAATCTATTACATAAAATTTAAATGATGGCTATCAGTACTCTAAAAGAGTGGATATAGCTTTTTGAACTTTAGAAGCATTTGGCAAATAAGTAAATTCTAAGTTTTCATTCAAAGGAATAGCTGGAGTATTTTCTGAACCGATAATTTTCACTGGAGCATCTAAAAATTCAAAGCAATTTTCTTGAATAAACCCTGCAATACCAAGTGAAAAACTAGCAGAGGATGGTTCTTCAGTAACTATGAGAGATTTTCCATGTTTTTTCACAGATTTTAAAATTTGGTCTTCATCTAGGGGGGACAAGGTTCTTAAGTCTAATATCTCTATTTTTCCAGCAAAAGATTTTGATGCTTCCAAGGACCAATATACTCCACGACCATAGGTTATAATTACCAATGATTCTCCAGATTTTTCATGCTTTTCTTCGGCTTCTATAACTTTACATGCTGTACCAATTGGTAGAATATAATTTTCGTCTGGTTCAATTGTTTTTGCATTTTCTGTGCCAGGAATTTTAGACCAATATAGTCCCTTATGTTCCAGAATTAAAATAGGATTTGGATCTAAGTAGGCAGCTTTCATTAGTCCTTTCAAATCTGCACCATTTGAAGGGTAAAGCACCTTTATTCCAATTATATTAGTAACTACAGATTCAATACTTGACGAGTGATAAGGGCCTCCTGAGCCATAAGCACCAATAGGTACTCTAAGAATCATGCTAACAGGCCATTTCCCGTTTGACAGATAATAAGATCTACTTATTTCTGTAAATAATTGGTTTAAACCAGGCCAAATATAATCTGCGAATTGAACTTCAACGATTGGCTTTAACCCAACAGCAGACATTCCTGCAGTGCTACCCACAATAAAAGCTTCTTGAATAGGAGTATTAAACACTCTGTGGTTGCCAAATTGTTGGGCTAAGGTAGCCGCTTCTCTAAAAACTCCACCTAATCTTCCACCAACATCTTGTCCGTAAAGCAAACATCTCTTATCTGCATCCATCAATTCTCTAATGGCAAATAACGCAGAGTCTACCATAACTGTTGCCTCCTTATTTTTGGGAGACCTCTCCCCCTTCTCTTCTTTAACTTTTGTTGGGGCAAAAATATTTTTAAAAAGTTCGTCTGGCTCGGGATCTTTTTCTTCTAAAGCTTTTTTGTACTGTTCTAAAACTATCTTTTCAGATTTTAAAGAGATGTCGTCAAGCTCAGTTTCTTTAAAACCATTTTCTATTAATAATTCTTTTAAAATTGGCAAAGGATCTCTTAACAAATGAGCATCTAAATCGTCTCTATACCATTCCATTCTGACACCGGAAGTATGATGGTTTAGAAGTGGGACTTTTGCATGAATTAATACAGGTCCTTTTCTATTTCTAGTTACCTTAAGAGCTTCTTGAAGAGCAATGTAGGATTCTTGAAAATTAGTTCCATCTATAGTAAATACTTTAAGGCCTTTAAAGCCTTTAGCGAAATAGGAAATGTCCTGAGCTCTTGTTTCTTCTGCTTTTGCAGAAATATCCCATTCATTATCCTGAATAAGATATATTATAGGTAGTTTTTTTAAAACCGCAATTTGAAATGCCTCTGATACTTCTCCCTCTGTGCAAGATGCATCTCCAAGAGAACAAACTACAATAGGAGCATCCTCATTATGTTTAGATAAACCAACTTCCTCTTTATATTTTAATCCCATTGCAGCGCCAGTTGCAGGTATAGCCTGCATTCCTGTTGCAGAAGATTGGTGAGGTATTTTAGGAAGTTCTGGGTTGTTTAAACTAGGATGGGAATAATAAGTTTTGCCTCCTGAAAAAGGGTCTTTTGATTTAGCCAGTAGCTGAAGCATCAGGTCATATGGCTCTAAACCAATAGATAAAAGCATAGAATCATCTCTATAATATGGGTATAAAAAATCATCTTTTTTTAATTGAATACCGGCAGCAATTTGAATAACCTCATGACCTTTAGATGTAGCATGGACATATTTTGAAGTAATGGATTTTTCTCGCTCAAAAAGTGCACTCATTGATCGAGAAAGAGATATTAAATTGTAAGCTTTTACTAAAATAGATTTATCCATCGGTTTAATTGAACAATCAAATATACAAATTAAAATATTTAAGACATTAAAACTATTTAAAACAAATTATATTCTAATATTTAATAAAAAATTAAAATTAAAAATTGTTATTAAGTTTAAATAAAAAATTAAATTCTTAAATATTTGCAATAATTAATTGACTATAATTTGTTGCCATTATAAGAAGCAAAATTTGAAAAAAACATTAGATTTGTATTCAAATTAATTCTAATGGAAGAACGGAGCCTTCTCATAAAAAAATACATATTTCCTGCCATAGTAATTTTACTTGGGCTTTTATTATTGAATACTGCCCTATTTAGTGGCACCGGAAGTATTAACCAATCTGGCACATTCCTAATGGGCGCTATTGTTGTGCTTTTAATGGGAGTTGTTACAGTTCTCTACATTAAAGAAATTATCGGCAAGGATACTCATTTGAAAATTTTATTTGCACTACTTATTAGCTGCTTGTTTTTAGGCTATTCTACCTATAATTCTATCTCCACTACCATAGCTCAAATTGAGCTAAAAAAAGAAATTGATGCCAATATCAAGCAAGGGTTAAGAGATATTGAAATAGTACAGTTGGAATACAAAAAAAAATATGGTTGGTATAGCGATAATTTTGAGGAACTTAAAAGATTCTTAGCGCAAGACAGTGTTTACTCTATAAGTACTATGGGAGTTGTTCCAGACTATAAAATCACAGCAGAACATGCCGAAATTCTTGGATACGACGCAATACTTGATTACATACAACTAGAATCTTACGACGAGAAAGAAGCTCTGGCATGTGGACTATTAACTAAAGATACATCCTGGATAAATGTTTTAGAAAAATTATTCCCTTCAACTTCCGATTCTACAAACAATAGATTGTATGATTTTAAAGTTGAAAACTTAGACTTGGTTCCTATGTCCGAAGAAAAATATTTTAAAATGTATGCTGGTATACTAGAGTCTAGTGACGATGTTTCATTCGAAATAATTAATTACAAAAAAGAAAACCCATATGAATTTGTATCCTCTTACTTAATTGACTTTAATGGAAATGATACAGCTTATTATAGTAAGGATATTAAAGGATTGATCGTTAAAGATTCAATTCCCCAATTACCTCTATTCAATATAGGAGATAATATTATTTCCGTAGACTCAATAACCTTTAACAGACCTTCTGACTTCCTAGAGGTTATAAAAAACAAGAAAAAAGACACTATTTTATTCCATATTTTAAGATCCAATAAAGAATTAAAAATTAAACTAACTCAAAAAGATATTGTTTCAAGACCATCTAGATCCTACTGGACAGACTTTGAAGATGTATTATCTTACAATCTTCAACCGCCACTTTATAATCCTGAACTTTTTGATCCTTTTTATATTGGCAAAGACCTAATATCCAAGGAAGACGAATTTTCAAGTCCAAGTCTTAATATTTCAAATTTTAAATTGATGGTTAAAAACAGATCTATGGACTCTTCTAATATTTCATTCGAAATTTTCAAAGGGGACAAAATAAATTTTGCAAATCTCAACGAGGATTCTGAAGATTACTTTTACTTACTGTCCAAAGTAGGAACACCAGTATTTACCGCATTTGACCCTTCTCCGTATGACCCACTTAACGAAAGAGACACTCTAACAACCGGCTCTTTAACCGAGGTTAAAACTAGTGGGAATTGGAAATAACCCCACATTTTGAAATACTCTCCTTCTGACACATATATATTTGAAAACAATTTTTTTAGAATTTCTGAATCTGGATTTTGGAAACTAACCAAAGAGTCTGAAATTAAAGCAAGTTCAAAAATTGAAAATATTTATATTGACAGTCCATACTTTACTTTAATTCCAAATGAATTAGCTAGCCATATTCCTTTAGAAGAGAAAAAAAGATTTATTTCGAATCAAGAAATGAATCTAAACTATTTAGAAGACAATATATCCAAATATCAAACTATGATCTTTTGGGGAATTGATAAAGAAATTCTGAGCGCAATCAAAAAGAAATTCACAACAGTAAACTTGAAACATTTTTGTGAATCAATTACATGGTCTTCAAATTTTGATTTTAAATTAAAGTATTTTCTTGGAGAAAAATGTATTTACATTGCATCCTTTAACAATAAAAAACTAATCTTGATCAATAGATTTAAAATTGAAAATAGTGAAGATTCACTTTACTTCCTGCTAAGTGTTATTAAAGAATCAAAATTCATAAACGAACCATTTACTATAGAACATTACGGAATTGAAGATAAGACTTTAGCTTCCAAAATAAAAGATATTTTCCCAAAAGTAGAAATACAATACGACCAACAATCCAACTTTAAAAATTTTTGATTTGAGAATTATTTCAGGAAAATTTAAATCTATTCATATTCCATTTAACAAAAGTATAAAGGCCAGACCCACAACAAGTTCTGCAAAAGAGGCCTTATTCAATATCTTGGAAAACAAAGATATTTTAACAGACTCTGAAGTGTTAGACTTATTTTCTGGAACTGGAAGTATTGCCTATGAATTTATTTCTAGAGGTGCTAAATCAGTAATTTGTGTAGATAAACAAATAAATTCTATCAAATTCATTCGTTCAATAGCTACTAAACATGCTATGAATATTATAACCTACAGAGCTGATGCATTAAAATATGTTTTAAAAAGCAGAAAGAAAAGCTTGGATGTAATATTTGCAGACCCTCCGTATAACCTAGAAAATATTGAAAAAATTCCAGAACTAATTTTAAACAGTGGAATTCTAAAAAGAAATGGCTTACTTATTTTTGAACACGGGAGAGATGTTAATTTTCAAGAATCCACTAACTTTATCGAAAAAAGAACGTATAGTAATGTGAACTTTTCTTTTTTTAAAATAACAAGTGAAAAATAAAATTGGAATATTTCCAGGATCATTTGATCCAATAACATCAGGACACAGAGACATTATTGTGAAAGCCTCTAAACTCGTAGATGTCTTGACAGTAGGAATTGGAGTTAACTCCTCCAAAAAAAGCTTCTATTCCGCTGAAAAGAGAGAAGAGTGGGTTAAAAATACTTTTAAGAATTACGATAATATTTTTGTCAAAAAATACAACGGACTGACAATAAATTTTGCAAAAAAAGAAAATGCAGAATTTATTTTTAGAGGACTTAGATCTTCTTTAGACTATGAATACGAAAGACAAATAGCTGAAACAAATTCAGTACTGAATAAAGAAATTGAAACTATTTTCTTACTGTCAGATAAGAAATATGGAATGATTTCTTCATCAATTGTCAGAGAAATCATAAAAAATAATGGGGACATTAGAGATTTTGTTCCAAAAGAGGTGAAAATATCTTAGCCATGAATAGGCTTATAACATCACTTTTTTTTATCTTTTTTTGGGTGAAACTAGCTCTATCTACTAGCGTTAGCATCTATGCACCAGCTTATAAAAATCAATCTATTACTTGGAAAAAAAAGATTGATTATATAACCAATATAAACGAAATAATTGCCCATGAAATTATAGATTCTAATGGCTATGTGAAATTATATTTCGATTTCAACGACAATGAACTTACAGAAATTTCAATTGGGAGATCTCATAGTATGTTATATGTTGATACATCAAACTACGAATACAATCTTTATTTCCCCAAAGACACTCTTATTGACGAAGCCTCTCTTAAAAAATCAGAAGTTCAAATTGTATTTTTAAATCTAGAGATGGATAACATCAATAGTTTGATTTTAGATTTTAATAATCAATTGGATTATTTTCTTTATAGCGACACTAGTAAGATTATTAGAATGGCTAAGCACAGCAATGAATTCCAAGACAGTCTTAATAATTTTAAAATATTACTTAGCAATCGATATAAAACTAAAAAAATAAAATATTTACATAATTATATAAGATATGAAATTGCAATTCTAGAACAGTTAGCTCACCAAAATAAAGGGGATTATTTCAAGGCATATTTATACGAGAATTATTTAAAAAGAAATAAAATAAATTATAAAAACGATGCCTACATGCAATTTTTTAATCTTTTTTATAGCGATGTTTTTAAAATTGGAGGGATAGAACTTAACGATCAAATAAAGTTTGCCATTAACAACTATAATGAATTGCAAAAACTAATTGATATTATCCAGTCTTGTAAATATTTTTCATCATCCCAAATCTCAGAACTCGCAATAATTAAAGGACTTTTTGACTCCTATAATTCACCCAGTTATGTCCCAGAAAATATTTTATCATTTTTAAAAATAATATCCAACAAAAGCAAATGGCAAGAACACAAAATAATAGCAAGTAACTGCATTAAAGAACTTACCAAATTCAATATTGGATTCCCATGCCCAGAGTTAATTGTTGAGAACCAAAACAACGAAAAAATAGAAATTCATAAACTTAAAGGCAAATATACTTATGTTAATTTTTTTGCGACTTGGAATTATAAAAGTCTCCATGAAATGGAAATTATTAAACAATTTAAAGAAAATTACAGTTTTGTAAATTATATTTCAATTAATCTAGAGAATAATGAAGAGGTATATAAGAGCTTTACAAAATCAAATTTAAACTATCTATGGCCTATTTGTTATCCTTTAAATAAGCAAAAAATAGTTGATGATTTTCAATTAGACCATCTTCCAAGTCACCTACTAATTGACCCAGACGGAAATATTTCTCAATTCCCTGCCCTTCCTCCTAGCCCACTTTCGAAAGGTTATAATAGTACAACTATTGACAAAACATTTTTCACAATTAAAAAAAACACTGTAGTAAAAGAATCTTTTAAAATTGGAAAGAAAAACTAAACAGGTAAAGAATTCCAAACTTCCTTTATCGACTTAAAGGACTCATTAGACTTTAAAATAGATTCCTCCAAAGAAAGCCATTCTACTTTTTCAATACCTTCCTCAGCTTGTGGAGAAACATTTTCAGAACCAGAATAACTCATTTCGTACCAATTGGTTCTTTTTAAAAATTTTTTTGAATTTTCAGTGTAGGTGTGAAAAGAAATATAAATTAATTTCTCAATTTTAAGTGAGGAATCTAAGCCACACTCTTCCTTAACTTCTCTTATAGCAGCTGTTTCAAAATCCTCTAGATATTCTAATTTTCCTTTAGGAAGATCCCAAATCCCATTTCTGTAAATCCATAGATAGTTTTTATTCCTTATTACAATTCCACCAGATGCTTTCACAAATTCACAGTCAGAATACCAGCTTTGCATACTTTTAAGCGGGTTGGTCGTGATATAATTAAAATGAAACTTGTTGATTTTATTAAACTTAGAAACTTCCGAAAGGTGGTCTATATTTATAGAATTAGTAATACTTTTTTTTGGGGAGAAAATGATCTCACTTTTGCTATCAAAAACTTTATAAATTTGCACAATGAATAGTTCTAAAAATAATGCTGCTAAAGTAGCTGATTTTCTTTTACAAATCAATGCAGTAAAATTGCAACCTTCTAATCCCTTTAAGTGGGCATCAGGATGGAACTCACCAATTTACTGTGACAATAGGAAAATACTTGCATATCCTAAGATTAGAGAATATATTAAAAATGAATTTATTAGCTTGATTAATGAATTTGACACGCCAACTTGCATAGCAGGAGTTGCTACTGGAGGCATTGCAATTGGAGCAATTGTTGCGGAAGAACTAGGACTTCCATTTTGTTATGTTCGTTCTGAATCAAAATCTCATGGAATGAAGAATAATATAGAGGGAGATTTAAAGCTAGAGGACAAAGTTTTTGTAATTGAGGATTTGATCTCATCCGGAAAAAGCAGTATCAAAGCAGTAAGAGATTTAAAAGAATTTGGTGTTGAAATTTCCGGACTTGGAGCAATTTTCACATATGGTTTTGAAGTTTCTGAAAATAATTTCTTAGAAGAATCTTGTTCATTTAAAACATTGTCTAACTATTCTGTTTTACTTGACACTGCATTAGAAAATAATTATATTTCTAATGAAGAACTTGAGACATTAGTTAAATGGAGAAATTCTCCTTCTACCTGGACTCCAAATGCTTAAAATAAAAAGTGAAGAGTTTACTTTTTATGGTAAACAAGCAGACTGTATGGTTTTTCTATCAGACTTGAACAATTACAAAAATCTTTTTCCAAAAGATAAAATTAAGAATTGGAAATCTGAAGAAAACTATTGTGAGTTTAATCTACAAAATGCCTACACTTTAGAAATATTAAAAGAATCTGTAACTCAAAACATTGTTTTTTTAAAAAGCGGAGTTAAATCCCCATTTTCATTTGAAATCAAAATAGAAGTTTATGAAAAAAGCAACAATATTTGTTCTGCTCACATTGAAAGTGAAGCGAATGTGAGCGCAATTCTAAAAACAATTATTGGGAAGCCTCTAAACGAACTATTTAACCATATGGCTTCTAAAATTGAAGAATCTATCTCAAAAGACTAACCTCCTTTATTTCAAACGACTTTTTATCTCCACTCTCTAGCTCTAAAACCATTTTACCAAAGGAATCTACTTTAATTAATTTTCCTTTAAAATTGATTTTATTTTTTTCATAGTTACTCCATTGGTTATAATTGAAAAGAAAGCTATGGTATTGTCGGTCTATTTCAAAAAAATCAAAATTTCTAAGTCTAGTAAATTGGGTATCTAATGAGGAACAAATAGACTTCAAAATTGAATTTAAATTATAGACTTTGGAGGTTAGATTTTTTAGACTTATAACATTCTCTTCTCCTGAAAAAACAACCTGGTTAACATTAAGACCAATTCCTACTATTGAGGAGAATAATTTCTCATTTTTCCATTGATTCTCAATTAAAACACCTGCTATCTTGCTACCATTTATCATTATATCGTTGGGCCATTTAATGGAGACTTTAATTCCTATTATTTTTTCAACACATTCTCTAATTGCCAAAGCAATGGCTTTGCTCAGAAAGAAAATATTTTCAGAATTTAAAAATGAAGAATCAAAATAAATACTAATCAATAAGTTTAATCCTTTGTCAGATTTCCATGAGGAAAATCTTTGACCTTTACCATGTGTCTGAAAATCTGCCATTATTACAGTTCCAAAACTAATTTTAGTTTCTTTGACTAGTTTGGCAGTATAATTGTTAGTAGAATCAACTGAACTAAGTTTTATGATTTGATTTCCTAACGATTGACTTTTCATTTAAATAAATAAACGACAAACAATTCAACAAATCAAATGAATTAACCATAATTAGTTAGTTTTACAATCTATTTAGTAAGTCTAAATAGTTTAACACTTAATAGTATGCAGCTTAAAGAAACAATTGTAGAAGGTCTCAGAGATGGAAAAGCAAAAGATGTGGTGTGTATTGACTTAAGAAAAGTTAATGGTTCTATTTGCGATTATTTCATAATAGCTCATGGGGATTCTGCAACCCACATTGATGGAATAAATAGGTCTGTATACAAAAGATGTGTCAAAGATTTAAATGAAAAACCTTGGAAAGAAGAAGGAAAAGGAAATAGTGAATGGATTCTTATGGATTACGTCAATGTAGTAGCCCATATCTTTTATAAGGAAACTAGATCTATTTACAACATTGAAGATCTTTGGGGAGATGCTCCAGTGAAACAATATTTAACATAACTAATTATAAATGTCAGATAACAAAAACAAAAAAAAGATCAAAGGAAATTTACCAAAGTTTAATTTTTACTGGGTATATGGAATTGTAGCAGTAATTTTGATTTCTATCAACCTTTTTAATCCAGTTAATACTGGCATATTGAAAACCAACTATTCAGAGTTTAAATCTTTTGTTGAAAACAAACAGGTAAGAAAAATCGAAGTTATAAACAAAAAAGAGGCGAGAGTTTATATTTCCCCTGATCAATTAGACCAACCCCCACACAAAGACAAAAATATTCCAAAAAAGAGTGTGTTTGGTGGGCCAAACAACGGTCCGCATTATGTTTTTAACATTCCAAATAACGAAAGCTTTTCCTCTTATTTAGAAGAAGCTCAAAAAGAGTATGCAAGAAAAAATCAAACCTTAATGTATGATTATGTGGAAGAAGATAATTTCGGAAAAGACATATTAGGATGGATTATATTCTTTGGAATTATGATTGCTGTTTGGTCTTTCATTATGAAAAGAGTTTCTGGAGGAGGCGGCGGTGCAGGAGGACAAATTTTTAATATTGGAAAATCAAAAGCTCAAATGTTTGGTCAAGGTAAATCTACTAATGTAACTTTTGATAACGTCGCTGGTCTTGAAGAGGCCAAAGAAGAAGTGAAAGAGATTGTTGATTTTTTAAAAACTCCTAAAAAATATACCGCTTTAGGAGCAAAAATACCTAAAGGTGCACTTTTAGTAGGTCCTCCAGGTACTGGAAAAACTCTAATAGCAAAAGCTGTAGCTGGAGAAGCAAAAGTTCCTTTTTTCTCCCTTTCAGGTTCAGATTTTGTAGAAATGTTTGTGGGTGTAGGAGCCTCTAGAGTTAGAGATCTTTTCAAACAAGCAAAAGAAAAAGCACCATGTATAATATTTATAGATGAGATTGATGCAATTGGAAGAGCAAGAGGTAAAAACCCAAATATGGGCTCAAACGACGAAAGAGAGAATACACTAAACCAATTATTAACTGAGATGGATGGTTTTGGGACTAACTCAGGGGTAATTATTTTAGCCGCAACTAATAGAGCAGATGTTTTAGATCGTGCTCTTATGAGAGCTGGAAGGTTTGACAGACAAATTTATGTCGATATGCCTGATCTAAACGAAAGAAAAGAAATATTTGATGTCCATTTAAAACCTCTTAAATTGGAGAAAAAACTAGATAAAGACTTTTTAGCTCGACAAACTCCTGGATTCAGTGGAGCAGATATTGCCAACATATGTAATGAAGCTGCACTTATAGCTGCAAGAAAGAAAAAAACAAGTGTACAAAAACAAGACTTTTTAGATGCAGTTGACAGAATTATTGGAGGATTAGAAAAAAAGAATAAAATAATCACAAAACAAGAAAAGAAAACAATTGCATACCATGAATCTGGGCATGCTACAGTAAGCTGGATGTTAGAGCATGCAAATCCACTTGTTAAGGTAACTATAGTACCAAGAGGGAGAAGTTTAGGAGCAGCTTGGTATTTGCCAGAGGAACGTTCTTTGACAACTACGGAACAAATTTTAGATGAAATGTGTGCTGCTTTAGGTGGAAGAGCTGCGGAAAAAATAATTTTCAATAAAATCTCTACGGGTGCATTAAGTGACTTAGAAAAGGTAACAAAACAAGCAATGGCTATGGTTACAATTTATGGTTTAGATGAGAAAATTGGAAATGTTTCCTACTATGATTCACAAAACCAAGGCTATGGCTTTACAAAACCTTATTCTGAGGACACTGCAAAAATAATTGACCAAGAAATAAAGAAGATTATTGATACGCAGTATGAAAGAGCAAAAGCAATTCTGAAAAAACATGAAGATAAACTTCATCAATTAGCTAATAAGCTTCTTGAGTCAGAAGTAATTTTTAAAGAAGACTTAGAAACAATTTTTGGTAAAAGGCCATTTGAAAAAGAGGATATCGAAGAAAAGGTTAAAACCACAACAAAAACTCCCAAAAAGACTACGAAAAAAATAGCTGCAACAAAAAAAACCAGCTCTAAAAAGTCTGCATAATTAATTTTTGGTAATTAAGTTTCTTACTTTTAATTTTATTACTGCTAAATGAGTGAGTTTGTAAAAAGAGTTTTATCTGGTATTTTATATGTATTTGTTCTATGGTCAGCGACTAGTTATTCCCATGTCTCTTTTACTGTACTATTTATTTTTCTAGGTTTAATTTGTCTTTTCGAAATGTGGATGTTAAGAAAAGGAAAATCTAAAATAACTCCATTCATCTATGTTTTAACACCATTTTTCATCGTTCAACTATTTGGATTAACTGACCATAATTATCCAATGAACGAATTTGATTCCTCTCCAATTTTAATTCTATTTGTACTAACTTGGGTATTTGATTCCTTTGCATATATAATTGGATCAAAATTTGGAAAAAATAAAATTATGCCCAAAATATCTCCTAAGAAATCTTGGGAAGGTTTTTTGGGAGGAATGGTATTCACTGTTTTATCTGTATATTTTTTAAATGCCTTTTTTGATATTTTTTCAATGAATTTTTTAATACTATTGGCTTTAATTGTGCCCTTTACAGCTACAGCAGGAGATTTAATAGAATCCCATTACAAAAGAGAAGCTGGAGTCAAAGACTCCGGAAACTTGATTCCAGGACATGGAGGATTTTTAGACAGAATGGATGCTCTTATGATCTCAATTCCTGTTTTATATCTATTAATAAATATATTTAAATGAAAATACATAGAGAAGGCTACCCAACGATACTAATAACTTTTATACTTATTGGATTAATAAACTTCTTAATTTTTTATTACACCAAGCTTTTAATCATACAACTTCCATTCTTTTTGGTCTCCTTAGTGTTTTTATACTTAATTCTCCATTTTTTTAGAAATCCAATTAGAGATGTCGAGGTAAATAACAGACATATAATTGCACCTAGTGATGGTAAGCTTGTTGTTTTAGAAGAAGTCTTTGAAAATGAGTTTTTAAAAGAAGACTGTACCCAACTAAGTATTTTTATGTCACCATTAAACGTACATAAGCAGTGGTACCCTGTTAATGGTGAAGTGATTTACAGTAAAAACCACGATGGTAAATACTTAGTAGCTTGGCATCCCAAATCTAGTACTGAAAATGAGAGGTCTACAATAGTAATTCAAACAGAGGAAAATCAAAGGGTACTATTCAGACAAATAGCTGGTGCTGTAGCAAGAAGAATTTGCAACTACTCTTCAAAAGGAGATAAAGTAAATCAAAATATGGAAGCTGGTTTTATAAAATTTGGGTCTAGAATCGATGTATTTATACCTAAAGGAAGTGAAATTAAAGTTTCACTAAATGATATTATTATTGGGGGTGAAACTATCCTTGCTGAGATCTAATTACACTATTTTAATAGTTATCAAAAAAATAATACTTTTGTATCGAAATTAAAGTTTTTTTATCAAGCTAATTTTAACAGAAATATTATTTCAAATGAAAAAATTATTACTATCTCTTTTTACTACAGCAATTTTCGGTATTGGTGCTACTACAAATAGTCTTAATCTTTTTGAGACTTCTGACAAAAACGAAAATAATATATCGAAAATAAATAATAAAAAACTTTCCAGTTTCGAGAAAGAAAATATTTCACAAGAAACTAATATTGAAAGTTCTTGTTGTCCTAAAATTTTAAATCACTAGAAATACCTAAATACTAGCCTTTTTTCTCAAGAGCGGAGAACATCTGTATCTATCTTCGTGATATAATTCGTAAAGAGTATCTATTTTATCTACTACCCAGGAAAAAGATTTTTCTTTTCCCCAGTTAATCAATCCTTTAGGATAATTAACACCTTTGGTCATAGCTAACTCTATATCTTGTTCGCTGGCAATCCCAAGATATAAAGCTTCCATAGCTTCATTGATTAACATTACTAAAATTCTTTCAAAAATATCTACCAATAACTTTTCGTCTTTGGAAGGTAAAACCAATTCAATATTATCAAAGTAATCATAATACCCTTTGGAAGATTTTCTTCCATGCCATCCCGCATCTGCATATTGTTTTTGGGTAAAGGATGGTTTGTATCTTGGATCATAATAAAATGCCTTAAAAACAGATTCTGTCACTGCATAATTCACATCATTACCAATAAAATCCATCAACTCAAAAGGTCCCATTTTAAAACCTCCAATATGCTTCATTGCAAAATCTATTGTTGCAAAATCTGCAATCTGCTCTTCATATATTCTTAAAGCCTCACTGTAAAAGGGTCTTGCAATTCTATTAACAATAAATCCAGGGGTATCTTTTGCAACTACTGGTTTTTTATTCCAATTTAAAAGTAATTGATGAATTTCTTTTACTAGATTGTTATTAGTTTGTAAAGCTGGAATAATTTCAACTAAAGGCATTACAGGAGCTGGATTAAAAAAGTGGATTCCTATGAACCTGATTGGATATTTTAAACAAGATGCTAAGCTAGTAATGGAAATAGAAGAAGTATTGGTTGCCAATACACAGTCGTTACTTACTATAGACTCTATTTGAGAAAATATTTCTTTTTTAGCAGCACTATTTTCTACAATTGCTTCAATAAGCAAATCTGAATCCTTCATAGATTCTAAACTTTCTACAATTTTAATATTAGATAATATAGAATCTTTTTTTATAGGGGTTATTTTCCCTTTTTCTATAAGCCTTATCAAAACTTTTTCTAACTTTTTTATAGCCTGTTCACTTGCAGATTTGTTCTGATCAAATAAGAAAACATTACAATCAGCAGTAGAAGCAATTTGAGCTATACCAATACCCATAGATCCAGCACCTATTATTCCAATATTTTTAAAACTTTTCATAAAACTCTATTTAATAATTAAACCATACTATTCAAAGTCATCGTAAATAAGGTATTTTTTTCTTGTTAATTTAAACTTCTCAATCTCCTTCTGGTAAGTTTCCCTAATTTGAACTCCATTTGCTCCACCTTTAATTAAGTTCATAATTTTATCTGTACCCGCCAAAAGATTGAAAAAATTATTTTTATTAAAAAAATCTAAAGACTCATTAGACATCTTGAAACTTTTTACCAAAAAATTAAAATTTAATGCATTGATATTTTTTAAAGAATCCAAACTTAAGGTCCTTAAATCTTCTCCAAAACATTCTATCTCTTTGTACTTTGGATATTTAGAACCATAGGAGGACTGAGGAGTGAATTTAAATAATTTAGAATTAAAATATGGTGCTCCATACAATTGAAAAGGAGAATCAGTCCCTCTTCCAATACTAACATTAGTTCCTTCAAAAAAACATAGAGAAGGATACAGATAAACACTTCTCATATTGGGTAAATTTGGTGAAGGAGGAATAGGTAAATTATATTTAACCAAGTGGGTGTAGTTCAAGCATGGAATTACTTCTAAAGAACACTTTAAAGAGTCTTTAAGCCAACTTTCACCATTGATCATTTTTGCATATTCCCCAATAGTCATTCCGTGAACTACAGGAACTTTATGCATTCCAACAAAAGATTTAAACTTTGGATTGAGAATTGGCCCATCTACATAAAAACCATTAGGATTAGGCCTGTCAAGTAAAATTAATGGAATGCTATTTTCTGCACAAGCCTCCATAACATAATGCAAACTACTTATATAAGTATAAAACCTAACTCCTACATCTTGCAAATCAAAAAGAATTAGGTCTATATCCTTTAAAACTTCTTTGGAAGGTTTTCTTCTACTTTTTCCATACAAGGAATATATGGGCAACCCAGTTTGTAAATCAATTTCGTCCCTAACTTTAGCACCTGCATCCGCATTTCCTCTAAATCCATGTTCTGGAGAAAAGACTTTAACAATGTTGACCCCCTCATTTAGAAGTATGTCTACTAAATGATCATTTTTTATCTTAGAAGTTTGGTTGGCGACAAATCCAACACGCTTGCCCTTCAATTGTTGAAAATAAAGAGAGGTTCTTTCAGCTCCTACAATTATTGAGTCGGACTGACAGGTGACATTGAAAGTATTTAAAAAAAATAATAATAATAAACACTTAGTTAATATAAAATATTCTTGAAAATGTTGATGTTTGTATGTAGTGAGCATTATTAATTACAATTTACGAAAAATTGAACTTTGAATTATATGTAGCCAAAAGAATGCTGAAAAATAAAAAGCATTCTAAAAACTTTTCAAGACCGATTGTCCTTATATCAATTATAGGAGTTATGCTTGGTGTTTCTGTTATGGTAGTAACTATTAGTATTGCAACAGGTTTTCAAAATAGAATTAAAGATAAATTATTAAGTTTTGGAAATCATATTCAAATAGAATCGATGTTTCAAAGTAATAATAATGAAACAAGTCCTATAATTACATTAAACGAATCTTTTACCAAACTATATAATTCACAGGACATACATACAATACAAAAATACGCCTATAAATCTGCTATTATTCAATCTAAAAAAAAACCAAGTGGTTCAATTAACGAATTAGAAGGTGTTATCTTTAAGGGAATGGAAAACTTTCAAGAAAACTTGTTTTTTAAAGACTACTTAGTAGAAGGTAAATATCCCAACAAGTCCAAAAAAATTAATGATACAATAGTTATTTCTAAGGAGATTGCCAAAAAACTAAACTTAACAATCAATGATAAAGTGTCTGCTTTTTTTGTTTCTGACGGAAAACCAAAACAAAGAAATTTAACAATTGGAGGGATTTACGAAACTGGACTTAACAAAATCGATTCAAAATTTATTTTTATAGATCTTAAATATCTCCAAAGAATAAATAAATGGGGAATGCAACTCAAGGTTTCCTCATCATTCAGGGAAGATTCTTCAATAGTAGAATTTAATGCCGATAACTTTTCAAAAAATGGTAAAATGATCTTTGACTGGGGAAACAATAAAATTGTTGCAAATAATCAATTTGAAATCCCAACCGATGTCGATACCCAAATAAATTTAATTGGCTATGAAGTAGACAATTTTGAGCAAAATAATCTTTTATCAATTGCGGATACATTAATTATTTATTTCGTGTCTAGTAATAAAGAAATAAAGTTTAGTAATCTCTTGGGAAGTGAACAATATTATACGGGTGGTTTAGAAATATTCACCAGTGATGAAAAGAAAAGAAATCTTATTAAAAATCAACTAAAACTTGACTTTGGTCCAGAATTTAAAATAACAACTATTGAAGAAGAACACCAGGAAATTTTCTCGTGGTTAAACTTAATCTATCAGAACGTTTATATCATATTAGGACTAATGATTGCCGTTGCAGTAATTAATATGTCTTGTGCACTACTTGTATTAATTGTTGAAAAAACAAAAATGATTGGTATTCTAAAAGCTTTAGGAATGAAGAATATTTCCTTAATAAAAATATTTGTAACTCATGGTGGTATTTTACTGTTTTATGGGTTTTTAGCTGGAAATAGTTTGGCTATTTTAATTATTCAATTGCAAAATAAATTTAAATTTCTAAAGCTTTCTCAAGAAAATTATTATCTAGACTCAGTACCAATGGATTATCCTTTATCGACCATTATTATTTTAAATTTTAGCGCTTTTATTTTTTGTCTAATAACTATGATTTTACCATCCATAATAAGTTCTAAAACAAGTCCGGTGAAAGCAATAAATTCAGAAATATAGGTTTCTAATTTAAATTATTTAATGCTGTTGCAATTCTATGCATTGCATCTTTAAGTTTTTCCATTGAAGAAGCATAAGAAATTCTTATACAATTGGGAGAACCAAAAGCATTTCCAGTAACAACTGCAACTTTAGCAGTTTCCAAAATATACATTGCAAGTTGATCAGAGTTGGTTACGGTAAAATCTCCGTAAGACTTATTGAAAAAAGCACTAACATCTGGAAAAACATAAAATGCTCCCTGAGGCTGGTTAATATTTATGCCTTTAATTTTATTTAATTCCTCTAATATAAAATCTCTTCTACTTAAAAAAGCGTCTCTCATTTTATGTATCACTGATGGGTCTGCAGAAACTGCTGCAATTGCAGCACGCTGGGAAATACTTGATGTTCCAGATGTAAATTGACCTTGAATTTTAGTACATGCTTGTGCAATATGAAGGGGTGCCCCAATATATCCTAAACGCCAACCGGTCATTGCAAAAGATTTAGAAACACCATTTATTGTAACCACTTGGTTATACATATCTGAAAAAGCTCCAATAGAGAAATAACTTCCTGTAAAATTTATGTGCTCATAGATTTCATCGCTTAAAACTGTAATTGAAGGATAATTTACCAAGATATCTGCCAAAGACCTTAACTCTTCTTTTGAATAAATACTTCCAGATGGGTTACAAGGGGAACTGTAAATCATCATTTTTGTTTTATTGGTGATAGCACCTTGAAGTTCTGAAGGTGAAATCTTAAAATCATTTTTAATGGAAGTGTCAATAAAAACAGGAATACCCTCTGCCATTTTAATTATCTCCGCATAACTTACCCAATATGGTGCTGGGACAATAACCTCATCTCCAGGATTAATTAAACTTAGAACAACATTGGCTATAGATTGTTTGGCTCCTGTAGAAACAACAATTTGCTCAGAACTGTAATTAATACCATTGTCTCTTTTAAATTTGTTTGAAATAGCTTCCCTTAGATCCTGGTAACCATTAACGGGCATATATTTTGAAAAGTTTTTATCAATACCCTCTTTTCCAGCATCTTTAATAAAATCTGGAGTATTAAAGTCTGGCTCACCTAGACTTAAACTAATAATATCAATACCTTGAGATTTTAATTCTCGGGCTTTACGTGCCATTGCTATGGTTGCAGATTCTGATAGTCTATTTACTCTGTCGGATATAATTCCCATAAAATCAATTTTAATTTAAATTACATGATTTGAATCTATATTAAGTTGATTTTAAAAAAAGAAATAAACAGGTTATTCACTATTGTAACAATTTAGTAATTTATCCGTAAACACAAATATGAAAGATGTGTTAATATTATCTATACCCCTTGCTGCAATCTTAGTTGCCACCTATTTGATGTTGCAACATTTTCATAATAAAAGTGTCCATGAGAACGAAAAAGAGATTGACATTGAAAAAATTAAAACATTTTTCCCTTTACAGATACAAGCCTACGAAAGAGTTATTTTATTTTTGGAGAGAATTGATCCAAACAATATGATTATTAGAACTCATAAAAATGGAATGAATGCAATAACTCTGCATAGAGAATTATTAAAAATAGTAAGAGAAGAATATACCCACAATATGTCTCAACAAGTTTATATCCATCCTAAATCATGGAAAACAGTCTTGAACGCGAAGGATGAAACCATTCAAATTTTAAATGTAGCGATAAACAACCTATCTGCTGACTCATCAGGACTAGACTTGAGCGCTAAAATATTTGAATCTATTGCTTCCAAAAAAATTAGTCCAACAGAGAATGCAAGAAATTCAATAGTGAAGGAATTTCAAACAACAATCAAATAAAGAAAATTCTATTTGTCTGGAACAGGATTAGCAGAAGCCGGGTTAGTGTCTGACTTTTCTTCAACATGTCTATCTGTTACAATATTCATCTCATCAATTAAATGTTTTGCACCAGCATACTTGTCAATAATAAATAAAGAATATCTTATATCAACAGAAATTGTTCTTTGAATATTAGGCTCAAAATAAATATCTCCACTCATTGCTTCCCAATTACCATCAAAGGCAGTACCAATTAACTCTCCATGAGCATTGATAACTGGACTCCCAGAATTTCCACCTGTTATATCGTTATTAGAAAGGAAGCCTACCGGTAATTTTCCGTCTTCTTTTCTTGCATATGGTCCAAAGTCCTTAGCATTATATAAATCCTTAAGTTTTTGTGGGACATAAAATTCGTGATTTTTATTTTCGGTTATTACTTCTTTTTGCATTACTCCTTCTAAAGTGGTATAAAAATCATAATGAATAGCATCTGCTGGGTCGTAAGGAAGAACATTACCATAAGTAAAACGCATGGTTGAATTTGCATCGGAGGCCTTATTCATTCCCATTTTTTGTAATCCATCTACAAATAATCTCATTCCTTTTTTGTAATCACTATCAAAGGCTGAATTAGGAGCAATTACTTTTGCTCTGTATACATCTAAAAATTCGTTTTTTAGTTGGTATACCAGATCTTTTTCTATCATTTTTACAGAAAGATTATCACTATTAAGCCAAGCCTTAAATAAATCGTAAGATTTAAATGGACTTTTCTTGAAATAATTTGAAGCAACTTTTTTAAAGTCTCCTTTGTATTTATTGTTTAAACTTATTAATAGTTCTGGCTGAAATTCTTTCGGGACATCATTTGCATAAAGTGAAAGTACTGCTGCTAAAGTATTTTCATCAATTGTTGCATTATAGTCCTTGTAAAATGATTCGGCAACCTTTAAGAAATTATCTTTTGCTTCCATAATACCCTCCCCAGATGTAAGGGCCTTAAATAATGGTGTTCTAGGACTTAGGTTTCTTAGCATAAATAGTATAAGTTCAGAACCAACAACCGCTTCTTGAAAATAAACTTCTGGAATAGAATATTTGGATGAATTTTTAAGTGCGTTTTCTATTAGAGAAAGAGATTCAGAATAGGTTTTATCCAACTCATTGTTTTTATACCAAGTAGTAAAAGAATTCTCAATTTTTTGCTTTTTATCAAAAACTTTATTTTTCACTAGTTGTTCACTTTGACCAATAAAATATTTCCAATAATTACTAACTCTCGCATACTTGGAAGCATATTGAATCCTAACTTTTTGACTTTTAGACATTTCTTGGTCCATAATGTCTAATTTTATTCCTCTTATTTTAACTCTAGCTGGCTGCTCTACATCTACAGCTTGTTTTACCCCCCAAGAAGTCAAAAATCTATCTGTACTTCCTGGATAGCCCATAATCATTGCATAATCACCATCCTGAACACCAGCAATTGAAACTGGAAGAGAATGTTTTGGCTTTAGGGGCTTATTATCTTGGTTGTAAGATGAAGGATTATTTTCCTTATCGGCATATACTCTAAACATGGTAAAATCTCCAGTATGTCTTGGCCACATCCAATTGTCAGTATCTCCACCAAACTTACCTATTGAACTAGGTGGTGCACCAACTAATCTAACATCATTAAAAATATTATAAGTAAGCATATAATACAGATTTCCATAGTAAAAAGACTTTACCTGAACTGCAAAATCATCTTTATTTTTACCTTCAGAGGCAGAAGTCTTTAAAGCACTCATGTTTTTTCTTATAATAGCATTTCTTTCACTTTCATCCATCCCATCTTTAATACCTTCTAAAACTTTATCAGTGACATCGCTAATATTATTCAAAAACCATACTCCGAAGTCTGCAGGAATTTCTTGCTCTTTAGTCATTGCCCAAAAACCATCTGTTAAATAGTCATTTTCCGTAGAGCTATTGGCTTGAATTGTTCCAAAACCACAATGGTGATTAGTCATCATTAGACCTTGATCGGATATTATTTCACCTGTGCAAAACCCACCACCAAGAGCAACTATCGCATCTTTTAAACTAGAATTATTGGCATTGTAAATTTGCTCAGGTGTTAATTTAATTCCACATTCGACCATGTTTTTATAAGTTGCTTCTCCTAGCAACATAGGAAGCCACATGCCTTCATCTGCTTTCACAAATAAAAAATTAAAGGAAATAAAAAAAGTAAAAATTAGTTTGGTATAAAATTTCATATTTAAAATTTAATTTTGATTAAAATATTTTTTTAAAAATAATAAAAATAATAAAGGATGGTTATTATTTTTTTATCATTATCATCATGCCATCACGAACTGGCATTAATACGTTGCTAACTCTACTATCAGAATTCACTTTTTCATTGAAAGTTTTTAATGCCTTAGTTTGAATATCATTTTTAGAAGTTGGTCTTGTTACTTTACCACTCCACAGTACATTATCAGCAATTATCATACCTCCTTTATTTACTCTTTCAATAACAGAGTCAAAATAATTAGAATAATTTTCTTTATCTGCATCAATGAAAACAAGATCCCAATTAAAATTCAACTCAGGAATTATCTCCAAAGCATTTCCAACCATCATTTTAATTAGATTTTTATAAGATGATTTGATAAAATATTTCTGAGTAAATGGTGCTAGTTCTTTGTTAATATCTATTGTATAAAGCACCCCATCATTTTGTAATCCTTCAGCCATACAAAGTGCACTATATCCAGTGTAAGTCCCAATTTCAAGAATAGTTTTTGGTTGTATTGATTGAGATAACATGCTTAATATTCTGCCCTGTAAATGGCCAGAAAGCATTCTAGGCTGAAGAATCTTTAAATGGGTCTGTCTATTTAGTTCGTTTAAAAGAGTGGATTCTTTCTCACTGTGTTCAAGAGCATACTGCTCTATTTCTGAATCCAAAAACTCCATCTAACTCAGTAGCTCTTTGGTGATTTTTGAAATCAAACTTCCGTCTGCTTTACCTTTTAATAAGCCCATTGCATTACCCATTACTCTACCAATATCTGACATGGAAGATGCTCCTTGAGAATCTATAATATTTTTCAACTCTTTGGTCAATTCTTCTTCAGATAATTGTTTAGGTAAATAAATCTCTAAAACCTTTGCCTGTTCAATCTCCTCAGTTGATAAATCCTCTCTTTTCTGATCTACATAAATTTGGTATGCATCCATTCTTTGCTTATGTAGCTTTGATATGATTTGCTGAGCTTGGTCATCCGAAATATTTCCAGAAAAACCTTCTTTTGTTTTTTCTAATAAAAATGCAGATTTCACAGCTCTTAACGCAGATAATTTAACCTTATCTTTAGCCAACATTGCTGTCTTTAAATCAACAGGGATTTGATCCTCTATTTTTCCCATATTAATCCACGTTGTCGTGTAAGAAGCTGTTATTGTCACTTAACCCCGTTTCTTTTTCTCCGCTGTCGTTAATATTTTCCCACAAAGTATACCTTGAACTAGATGAATCATCAGAATATTTTACATCCTTTAGGTCTACATTTCTTCTTTTATAAGCAGGCTCACTCTCCATCTCATTTAGACCCAATGGTGATCTTAGTTTATCTGTAGCCTTTCTTATTCTTTCTAAACGTTCATCAGAAATTGCCTTTGACTCTACTTGCTTAACTTCATCTACTATTTTCTCTTCGTCATTTGCAGTCATTAAATCAGTTTCTAAAATCTGAGTACTTTCTGATTGCTTTAAGTCTGTATCTAAGTTGGGCATTTCATCATCTTCTAGTAAGAATCTTACTTTACCGTCACTTTGTTGTGCGTTTTCTTCGTAAAGGCTAGAGTTATCAGATTCTTCAGTATCATTAGTCACTTCATTTTCATCAATAATTTCATCATCTTCAAGAATAAATCTTTTCATTGTACTTTCTGAAGGGTTTAGTTCTGGTGTTTCTTCTAAGGTTTCCTCCACAGTATTTGTTACTGGCTCGGTTAACTGTTCAGATTCATTAGTAATATTTTCTGGTGAATCGTCTTCTAAATTCATTATATTTTTCTTTGGAGCTTTCATAGAAAGACCAGTATGAGGGGTTGTATTAAAGCCTGTTGCAATAATTGTGACGCATAATTTATCGCCAAGAGATTCATCATATCCGTGTCCCCAAATAACATCAGCTGTACTTCCTGCCTCTTCTTGAATATAGTCTGTTATGTCAGAAATTTCATCCATTAGAACCGCTTGTGTTCCATAAGTAATATTGAGTAAAACATATTTAGCACCATCAATATTGTTGTCATTTAAAAGTGGAGAATTTAATGCATTTTCAACACATTTTAGTGCTCTATTTTCACCTTCTGCTTCTGCTGAACCCATAATAGCAACACCACTATCTTTCATAACGGTGTTGACATCATTAAAATCGACATTAATTTGTCCAGTTACAGAAATTACTTCTGCAATTCCTTTAGCAGCTATAGCCAAAACATCATCGGCATTTTCGAATGCATTTACAAGAGTCAAATTACCAAACATTTCTCTTAGCTTGTCATTGTTAATCACCAATAAAGTATCTACAGACTCTCTCATTTTCTCAATACCCTCTTCTGCCTGAGTTCTTCGCTTTCTTCCTTCAAAAGTAAATGGAACAGTTATAATACCAACAGTTAATATTCCCATGTCTTTAGCTGCTTGAGCAATTACTGGTGCTGCACCTGTCCCAGTTCCACCACCCATTCCAGCAGTTACAAAGATCATCTTAGTATTTTTTGAAAGAATTTCATTGACATCCTCTAGATTTTCGATTGCTGCATTTTTACCTACATCTGGAATAGAACCAGCTCCTCTTCCCTCAGTTAAGCTTTGACCTAAGGGAATTTTAGTAGGTACAGGACTTGTATCTAATGCTTGATGGTCCGTATTACACACCACAAAGTCTACACCTTTTATTCCTAAACGGTACATATGGTTTACAGCATTACTTCCACCGCCGCCAACACCAATTACTTTGATAATGGAGGATTGTTCTTTAGGTAAATCAAATTTCATCATGATTTTATTTTTAATTGTTAATCTACTTTTTCGTCAAAAAATGTTTTAATTTTTTCAAAAAAACTTCCCTTATTTTTTTGGGAATGCATTCTTGTATTTATCTTTTCATTTCTTGACTTTAATAATTCAAATTTTTCAAATCCTTTGGTTACTAACCCAACACCAGTTGCAAATAAAGGAGAAGTAACATTAATATTAGTATTGGAGCTTAAATGCTCATTTGGATAGCAAACCCTAGAATCCATACCAGTAGTGAATTCTATCAATTGATTCATGTGCTTAAGTTGAGATCCACCACCTGTTACAACGATACCACCAATTAATTTTTTCTCAAATCCAGAATTTTTAATTTCGTAATAAATATGTTCTAATATTTCTGACATTCTAGCATTGATAATATTTGCTAAATTCATGACAGATATTTCTTTAGGATCTCTGCCTCTCAACCCCGGTATACAAACTACTTCGTTGTCTTGATTGGTTTGAGTAACTGCAGCTCCAAACTTAGTTTTTAAAAGTTCTGCTTGCCTGTGCATAATGGTACACCCTTCTTTAATATCTTCTGTGATTACATTTCCTCCAAAAGGAATTACTGCAGTATGTCTAATAATTCCATCGTGGAAGATGGCAATGTCTGTAGTTCCTCCACCAATGTCTACCAAAGCTACACCAGCTTCTTTTTCTTCATTGCTAATCACTGCCGAAGAAGATGCAAGTGGCTCAAGAACTAATTCTGCTACTTCAAGACCAGCTTTACTAACACACTTAAATATATTTTTAGCAGCCGCCATTTGGCCAGTTATAATATGGAAATTCGCCTCTAATTGAACACCCGACATACCAATAGGGTCTTTTATTCCGGGCTGTCTGTCGACAATATATTCCTGAGGTAAAACATGAATGATTTCCTCTCCTGGCATCATCACTAATTTATACATGTCTTCAATTAACTCATCGACATCTTTTTGTGAAATCTCTTCTTCAATAGAATCTCTAGTAATCATTCCCCTGTGCTGAAGACTCTTAATATGTTGACCAGCAATTCCAACATTTACCACTTTTATTTCAATTCCAGATTTAGATTCAGCTTCTTCGACTGCAGCTCTAATTGACTGAACGGTCTTTTCAATATTAGAAACTACACCTCTAGTAACTCCTAAGCTGGGCGCCTTACCAATACCCAATATTTCAATTTTCCCATGATCAGTTTTTCTACCAACCAAACAAGCAATTTTAGTGGTTCCAATATCTAGTCCTACAATTATTTCTGGTGCATCCATTTTAGTTTCTTTTTGAGCAGATTATTTGATTTTCATATAATACGTTAAGCGTATCGTACTTATTTAAGTCTTTTGGCTGTGGGCCATTTTTATAAAAAAGTTTAATTTTTTTAAATTTCTTTTCCATATTCTCTGTTGATCCAAACAAAATTCTTTGGTTACCTATTCTTGGAATAAATTCAAAGTAGCCATTATTGTTGATGTAGATTTG
>Ga0233444_10001187_pt1 | contig 30345 bp, 30 predicted proteins | sample SI_124_October20_6_FD_182792 | JGI IMG/M metagenome (GOLD analysis project Ga0233444, IMG submission 182792) | Seawater microbial communities from Saanich Inlet, British Columbia, Canada - SI_124_October2016_10_MG | ecosystem: Environmental > Aquatic > Marine > Inlet | place: Canada: British... | reverse complement strand
AAAAGATCATAAAAATCGATAAAATCAAATCTTATTAAATATGCTAGGAATAACGATATTAAGGTTAAAATTACATCAATAAGTAATATTATCTTTTTAGGTAAGTACCAATTTGGAATCATCATTCATACAAATATAATTATTATGTAGAGGATAAAAGAAAAAGGTGATTTTTAGAAGCAATTTTAATAAACAATACAATTCCTTAGCAGTTTATAACAAAATGATTTTTATTTTTATCAACTTAATTATTTAATGTTGTTTTGAAAAAAATACTATTTCTTGCTCATCATAGAATTGATAGAAGTCCAGGTCAAAGGTATAGATTTGAACAGTTTTTTGACTATTTGGAATCAAAAGGCTTAGAATGTTATCTGGCTAACATTATAAATGAAGAAGATGAAAAGGCACTATATGAGTCTAAAAACATCTTAAAAAAAATTAAAATTGGCCTCAATTCCTATAAAAGAAGATGGATACATACTAGTAAAATTGAAGACTTTAACTTAGTGGTTATTTACAGAGAAGTATTACCTACAAAATCAATATATTTTGAAAATTATATTCGAAAAAAAAACATTCCAATAGTTTACGATTTTGATGATGCAATTTGGGTGAAAGATGTTTCAGAGGTTAATAAGAAAATATCTTTTTTAAAAGATGAAAAAAAAATAGAAAAAATTCTTCCTTTTTGTAAGCACGTAACTTGTGGAAACGAATATTTGGCCAGTTTTGCAAAGAATTTCAATTCTAATGTAACTATTATACCTTCTACTGTTGATACCGATAACTACAAGCCCTTAAAGTCTATTAACCATTATGAAAAAATCAAAATTGGATGGGTAGGAAGCCATACTACTGTCAAACACTTTAATATGCTTTTTGACGTGTATCTATTTCTTAAAAAGAAATACAAAAACAAACTTGAATTCATATTAATTGGTGATGAGAATTATCAAAATACAGAATTGGGTATTCAAGGAATTAAATGGGATAACAATAAAGAAGTTGAATTGTTCAATTCATTCGATATTGGTATTATGCCCATCCCAAATAATGAATGGTCCAAAGGGAAGTGCGGAATGAAAGGTCTATTATATATGTCCGTTGGTACTCCAACTGTGATGTCTTCGGTGGGCATGAATAAAAAAATCATAGAAAACGGCAAAAACGGATATTTAGCAAATTCTAATTCAGATTGGATAGAAATTTTATCAAAACTCATTGAAAGTAAAACTTTAAGAGATAAAATTGGACTTAAAGGCCGTGAAACAATCTTGAAAAACTACTCTAAAAATGTAGTTAAAGAAACTTACTACAATTTATACACTTCATTAATGAAATAAATATGAAAAAAACAGCACTTTATAATAAACATTTAGAGATGGGAGCAAAAATGGTTCCATTTGCAGGTTATGATATGCCTGTTCAGTACTCTGGAGTAAATCAAGAACATGTTAATGTCAGAAATAATGTTGGAGTTTTTGATGTTTCACATATGGGAGAATTTTTGGTTAAAGGAGATAATGCATTAGAACTAATTCAAAAAATTTCAAGTAACGATGCATCACAGCTATTTCCTGGAAGAGCACAATACGCTTATTTACCGAACTCTAAAGGTGGAGTAGTAGATGATATGCTTGTATATATGATTGATCAGAATCATTATATGCTGGTGGTAAATGCATCTAATATTGAAAAAGATTGGAATTGGATTGTAAGTCAAAACAACGTAGGTGCTGAAATAGAAAATATTTCTGATAATTTTTCTTTAATTGCTGTCCAAGGTCCTAAAGCAGTTGTTGTTCTTCAAGAACTCACATCGATTGATTTAAATGAAATAAAATTTTATCACTTTCAGGTTGGTGATTTTGCGGGATTAAATAATATTATCATTTCAGCAACTGGTTACACAGGTTCTGGCGGTTTTGAATTGTATGTTCCAAACCAAAGCGCTGAAACAGTATGGGAAGCAATATTTAATACTAAAATTCAACCTCCAGTTCTTCCTACTGGACTTGCAGCAAGAGATACTTTAAGATTAGAAATGGGGTATTGTTTATATGGAAATGATATTTCTGACGAAACCTCTCCAATTGCTGCTGGATTAGGATGGGTAACAAAGTTTAATAAAGACTTTATTGGAAAAGAAATTATTCAAAACCAAAAAAATGAAGGTCCTGAAGACAAATTAATTGCTTTTGAATTAATAGAAAGAGGAATTCCTAGAAAAGATTATGAAATAGAAAATTATTCTGGTGAACTGATTGGTAAAGTTACTTCAGGAACTATGGGGCCTTCAGTTCAAAAAGCTATTGGTTTAGGTTACATAAAGTCTGAATACGCTAAAATGGGAGAAACTATTTATTTGAAAATCAGAAATAAAAAAATTCCTGCAGTAATTGTGAAATTACCTTTTTTTAAGAATTCATAATGGTAAAATCTAAAGTAGAAGTATGTTTTACACCTAATTTATATCCACTTTACAATGATGATTTTGATGTTGTAGTTGCAATTGATGTACTTCGAGCAACTTCTGTTATTTGCACAGCTTTTCATCATGGAGTTGATAAAATTATTCCAGTGAGTTCATTGGAAGAAGCAACTACTTATCTTAAGAAAGGTTATCAGGTTGCTGCTGAAAGAAAAGGAAAAATTGTTGATGGGTTTAATTTAGGAAACTCTCCTTTTAGCTATATGAATAATAATCTAAAAGGACAAACACTTGTTTTAACGACTACCAATGGAACTAAAGCAATTCATGCAGCTAAAGATTGTAAGCAACTTTTAATTGGTTCATTTCTAAACCTTCAAATATTATGTAATTACTTAATAGAGCAGAATAAAAATATTTTATTACTTGGTTCAGGTTGGCAAAATAAGTTTTGTTTGGAAGATTCTATTTGTGCAGGTGCAATATGTGACGAGTTAATCAACACCAATAAATTCCAATCTGTGAACGATTCATCAGTTGCTGCTCGATATTTATATCAATCGGCAAAATCAAATTATTTTGGATTTTTAAAAGCATCATCACATAGAAAACGTTTAAAAAATTTAAACTTAAACAAGGACATAAAATATTGTTTAACTCCCAATCAGACCGATGTCATACCATACAGAGTAAACGGTTCTTTGAAAAATTTAATTTAGATTAATATGTATGTTTTTCTTTCTCCTACAAAAACTATGAAAAAACCAGATTTAACTGGTGGTTATGGCAATTTCACTACTCCCTTTTTTTTACAAAAAGCAAGAGAATTGAATAGTTCTTTGAAGAAACAAAATAGAGCGGATCTTGGTAAACTGATGAAGTTAAGCAATAAACTAGCTGAACAAACGTGGTGTAATATTCAAAAATGGGGCACAGACGAACTTGAGAAAACCCCATCAGTTTTAACATATCAAGGAACTGCTTTTAAAAATTTAAATCCTCAGAAATGGAGTAATGATATTGCTAAATATGCTCAAGAAAATTTAATTATATTCAGTGGGTTGTATGGTGTTTTGAGACCCTATGACTTAGTAGAAAACTATCGATTAGAAATGGGGTTAAAAGCTGGGTTTTTAAAAGAAGCTATGACACTTTATGTTTATTGGGAACCAAGTTTAATGAAATATTTAAAACCAATTTTAGAAAATAAGATGGTAATAAACTTAGCTAGTAACGAATATTTTAAAACCATTCAAACTATTTCTAAAGTAGCAAAAGTTATTAATTGTGCATTTTTTGATAAATCTGGAAAAGAATATAAAATTATAGCTAATTATTCAAAGGCAGCTAGAGGAAGTATGGCTAGTTTTATAATGTCTCATAAGATTAAAACCATTAATCAATTAAAAAAATACAATGATTTAAATTACACTTTTAATGCAGAAATGTCCGATTCCCAAAACTTAGTGTTCACTAGAAATCGTTAATTTTTAAACTCAGCAAAATCTTTAGCAAAATAGGTTAGAATTATATCTGCTCCAGCTCTTTTTATACTTGTAAGCACCTCTAAATAAGTATTGTCATAGTCTAACCATCCTTTTTCAGCTGCTGCATGAATCATGGCATATTCTCCGCTAACATTATAGGCACTTATTGGTAGGTTTGAATTTTTTTTTAGTGTTTGTATAACATCAAGGTAACTTAATGCTGGTTTAATCATTAAAATATCAGCTCCTTCTATTTCATCAAGCTCTGCTTCCACGAGACTTTCTGTTCTATTTCTTGGGTCCATTTGGTAAGTTTTCTTATCACCATGTTTGGGTTCAGAATTTAAGGCGTCTCTGAATGGTCCGTAAAAAGCACTTGCATATTTAGCAGTGTAACTCATTATGCTAGTATCAATAAAATTATTTTCATCAAGTGTTTCTCTTATTGCACCAACTCTTCCGTCCATCATGTCAGAAGGTCCAATAATATCAATTCCGGCGTTAGCTTGTGCAAGTGCCATCTCACATAAAATTGGAATCGATTCGTCATTGTCAATTTTACCCTTTATTACCAATCCGTCATGTCCGTCTGATGAATAAGGATCCATGGCTACATCACTCATAAGTGAAAAATCAGGAAATTCTTTTTTAATTTCTTTAATTGCCTTAAGGTAAAAGTTTTTTGGATGATAACTGTAGGTAGCTTTTTTGTCCTTTAAATTATTTTCTACAGAAGGAAATAAAACAAAATTAGAAAGACCTAATTTCCCACAACTTTCAATTTCATTTAATAATAAATCTAAAGACCACCTATAGCAATTAGGCATTGAATTGATAGATTTTTTTTGATTAACTCCATCAATTATGAATAGAGGATATATTAAATCTTCTTTTTTTAGATGTGTTTCAGCAACCATTTCTCTAATAGCTGAAGTTTTTCTATTTCTTCTTGGTCTTTGATTCATTTACTTTAAATAATGGAAAGTTTGGCCGTTTTTAAGGGCAATTAAAGATTTGTAAATCAACTCAATTACAGAATTTACATCGTCTTTTGAACACATTTCCACCGTGGTATGCATGTATCTTAAAGGCAAAGAAATTAATGCTGAGGCTACACCTTTGTTAGAATATGCAAAGGCATCAGTATCTGTTCCAGTGCTTCTAGAAGCAGCTAATCTTTGAAAATCTACTTTATTTTTTTCAGCTTGATTAATTATGAATTTCAATAAATTGTTTTGAACTGCTGGGCCGTAAGTTAAAACAGGGCCTTTACCAGACGATAAATCCCCTTCAACAATTTTTTTAATCATAGGTGTATTGGTGTCGTGACATACATCTGTTACTATAGCAACATCAGGTTGAATAGTTTCTGCAATCATTTGGGCTCCTCTAAGACCAATTTCTTCTTGAACGGCATTTGTAATATAGAGACCAAACGGTAATTTAACTTTGTTTTCATGTAAAAGTCTTGCAACTTCCGCAATCATAAATCCGCCCATTCTGTTATCCAATGCTCTTCCTACGTAGTATTTCTTATTAAGAATCATAAACTCATCTTCATAAGTAACAACACACCCAACATGAATTCCTAAAGCTTCTACTTCTTTTTTATTTTTACATCCACAGTCTAGAAATATATTATCAGTTTTTGGAGATTCTTCTTTAGCACCACCTCTACGAGTATGAATAGCAGGCCATCCAAAAACCGCCTTTACCAAGCCTTTTTCAGTATGAATATTTACTCTTTTGGAAGGTGCAATTTGGTGATCGCTACCACCATTTCTTCTCAGATAAATAAAACCATTTTCTGTTATGTAATGAACAAACCATGAAATTTCATCAGCGTGGGCTTCAATTACTACTTTGTATTTAGCTTCAGGATTTATTACTCCAACAACGGAGCCATAGGTGTCTATAATATGAGTATCTATGTAGGGTTTTACATAGTCTAACCAGACTTTTTGTCCTGCACTTTCAAACCCAGTTGGAGACGCTGTGTTAAGATATTTTTCTAAAAATTTCTCTGAACTTTTAGATATATGATTTAATTTTTTACTCATTTTTTAAAAAGGTTTTTTGCTTTTTTTTTCAAATAACATAAAGTTGACACCGAAATCAAAATCTAGTGATTTATTCTTGAAATCTCCAAAAGTACTACCTCCATTTAAGAGTTTTTGCCCTTGTTCAAGTAGGAAATCAAATCCAATTGAAATTTTCTCAGTTAAGTGATAATCTATGCCAGCACCACCGACCCAACCCCAATCGATTTGATCTAAATTTTCTACAGCAAATTCTTTGGCATTATCGTCTAATGAGACTTTGTTTCCATTTTGATCGATTAGATTAGAGCTGTTTTTCAACAAAAACGCCATGTATGGTCCAAAATTAATATCGAATTTTAATTTTTTTCCAAATCCAAGGTGAAAAAATGCAGGGACATCAAAATAGTTCAACATTTGTTTTATGTCACCAGTCTTAATAGTTTGAAAAGCATCATTATCTTCGATGAAATTTACATTTGAATATTCAAATCCTTTACTTGCAATATCAAAATCACCTTTAATACAAAGAAATCTATTAAAATTATATACAATGGTTCCACCATATAATGCACCTAGTTTATTGCTTAAATCTTGTGGTTCTATTCCATTCTTAGGCATTTGAGCTATTTCAGCAAAATTAACTCCTCCGTTTAAACCTATTTCTAATCTATGTACTTTCTTTTTCTTTTTATCATCTTTCTTAGCAGTTGATAATTCAATTTCTTTTATTATTTGGTTGTAGTCATTGAAATTATCTTGTCCAAAACTTATAATGGGAAGCAAAAACAACAATAGTTTAATCTTTTTCATATTTCTTAATTTAATAAATAGTGCGATTATGTAAAAATAGTTAATAATAAGTCCTAAAAAAAAAAAGTTTATTATTTGATAAATTAAAACAAAATTTGTTTAGAAAAAAATGATGAACATTTGATTTCTATTCAACCATATATTTACCTTCGTTTATGCAAAAAATTGTAAAACCTTACAACGATTCAAAACTTTCTAAAAAAGAAGAAGTAGAAAAAATGTTTGACAATATTTCTGCCAAATATGATTTTTTAAATCATTTTTTGAGTTTAGGTATTGATCACATATGGAGAAGGAAAACTATTAAATTAATTGCTGAAAAAAAACCCAATTTCATTTTGGATGTAGCTACCGGAACTGGAGATTTAGCCTTTGCAGCCGAAAAGAAGATGAAAATTAAAAAAATCATTGGATTGGATATCTCTAATGGTATGTTGGAAGTAGGTAGAAAAAAAATCAAAAAGAAAAATTTAAAAGATAAACTTGAATTTATACAAGGAGATTCTGAAAATCTCCCCTTTGAAGACGATTATTTTGACGCTGTTATGGTAAGTTTTGGTGTCAGAAACTTCGAAAACTTAAATAAAGGTCTATCAGAAATTAATAGAGTCCTTAAAGCAAACGGTGGTATTTATGTACTAGAGTTTTCCAAGCCTAAAAATTTCCCAATAAAGCAACTTTTTTATTTTTATTCCTCTTATATATTACCTTTTTTTGGTTCTCTAATTTCTAAAGATAAATCTGCCTATCACTACTTACCTGCATCTGTAGACGCATTTCCAGAAGGAACAGCTTTTATTAATGAATTAGATAAGGTAGGATTTAAAACATCCTCTTCAAAAACTCTTAGTGGTGGTATTGCTACTTTATATTCAGCATTTAAATAGCTAGATTATAATCAGTTTTATTATATTTGCTTTTAATGATTAAAAAAGCCTTTTTATATCTGTTGTTGTTGCTTAATTTTAGTAATCTTTTATCTCAGTCAGATAATTTGTCTCAGTTTGACGATAAACTTTTACACTTTGGTTTTGCGCTCTCTAGTAATACAGCTGGTTTTCATATAGAAAAAACATTTCCTGGTTCAGATTCCATGGCTTCAGTTTTGGTAAATCCCAAGTCTGGTTTTTCTTTGGGAGTTGTAACATCTGTAAATATCAATCCTAATTTTAAAATTCGTTTTGTTCTCCCTTCATTATCTTTCCAAGAAAGAGTTATTGAATACACCTATTTTAATGCTTCCAATCAAGAAATTAAAGATTCAAAAGTTTTGAATTCAACATACCTTGAATTTCCAGTTTTATTAAAATTTAGAACCGATAGAATTCACAATTTTGCTGTTTATAGTTTGGCTGGTTTTAGGTATGGAATTGACATGAATTCAAACATAGATGTTAACAATGACGGTGCCAGTTTACAAGATCAGGTTATAAAATTATCTAAAACAGATTTTGGTGCTGAAGTTGGAGGAGGGGTAGACCTTTTTTTAAAATACTTTAAGTTAGGAATAGAATTAAAGCTGGGTGTTGGTATGAAAAATATGTTGTATCTAAATCAAAATAATGCAGCAAGCATTAATGAAACACCAACAAATTTCGAAAGCACTATTCAATCTCTTAAGTCAAGAGTCTGGACCTTTTCTTTTACTTTTGAAGGGTAATTTTTGACAGTTCATATAGGATTATTCCTGTTGCTACACTTGCATTTAAAGATTCTGCCAATCCATACCCAGGAATTTTAATTTTTGTTTCAGACTGTTTTTTAATATCATCAGATACTCCATTAGATTCATTCCCAATAACTAGAATGGACTTATTCACAAAATCAGAGCTATTGATCTTTTCGCCATCAAGACTGGTTATTAAAATTTTAAAATCAATAAACTCCTTTCTTAATTCTTCAAATTCTCTGTAGTGTATGTTTATTCTAAAGATGGAACCCATACTTGACATAACAACTTTATTGTTATAAGCATCAACAGTATCTTTTGAGCAAAATATGTGTTTGTATCCAAACCAATCTAAAGATCTAATAATGCTACCTAAATTCCCTGGATCACTTATGGAATCAACATAAATTATTGGTTTTCCATCGTTTTTATAGCTTTCATTTAATGGTGTTTTACAGATTGCAATTACCTCACTAGTGTTTTTAAGTTGACTAATTCTATCAAGAGAGTTTATGGAACATTCTTCACCATTTGGAAAACGGTCAATAAGTCTTGAGCTTACATAAAGTTTGATGATTTCAACTTTACTTTTGAGTAATTCTAAACAATTTTTTTCACCTTCAACTATAAATAAACCGTGTTCTTTTCTTTTACTTTTTCTATTAAGTGAAGTAAATTTTTTTAATTCTGTTCTGCTGATGGACATATTATTACTTTTGTATTGTGAAGATAAATAGAAGCATGTTTAATAGTTATAAATATAATTTTCTTCAAAGGATTGTTCTAGTTTCTTATAGTTTCATTTATTTATGTTCTTGCAATATTACAAAGTATGTTCCAGAAGATGAATACTTATTAAGGCAAAGTGATATTGAGCTAAGCGGTTCATATCCTAATAACTTCTTTTCAATTGATGAATTTAATAATTTGTTAGTCCAAAAACCTAATAGGAATTTGTTTTCAAATTTTAAGTTTTATTTAATGCTATATAATTTGTCAGATCAACAAAAAATTGATGAAAAAATCAGACAAAAACAGTTGAAAATTGATAGCAAAAACAAAAAAATAAATCAGAATAATCAAAAGCTTCTAGAACTAGATAGTGCATCTAAGATTAAAAGTTTAAAAGAGCGTTCACTTGTCTTAGGCGAAAGACTTCAAAACAGAGGGGAAGAGCCTGTTATTTACAATTCATTAAGTGCCCAACAAACAAAAGATCAATTTTCAAAATTTCTTTTTAATAAAGGGTATTTCAAACCTTTTATTAACGATACGGTTATTAAGTTAGAAAATAGTAATAAGGTAAATGTAATTTACTCTATTAATGTGGGATCTCCCACCTTAATTAATCAAGTTAACTATCGTTGTAACGACCTTGAAATTGCAAAATATTTAGACTCTATAAAAAGTAATTCATTTTTAATATGTAATGAGATTTTTGATACTGACAATTTAATTAAAGAACGTAACAGAATAAATAGGTTTTTTAGAGTTAGAGGCTTTTATTTATTTGATAAGGAATTTATTTATTTTGAGTTAGATAGCAGTAAATTATCTAATAAAATTAATTTGACTCTTGGTATTCAAAACTATAAAATTTCAAATGCTAAAGGAATAGATGAATTAAGTCATCAGAAATATAAAATTGATAAAATTAATGTAAGAATACTACCCTATAATTTTAACAGCTCTTATAAAGTTTTAGATAGTTTAATTACTCCCCAATTGTCTATTTATAATTATCAATCTATTAATTTCAAAGACAAAGTTTTTTATAAATCAATCCCTTTAAAAGAAAACACTTTTTACAATTCTAGTTTAGTTGAAAAAACATACAGAAGATTGACCTCTCTTGGATTATTTAAATATGTAAATATTGGTTTCGACATTAAAAAAAACAACCTAGAAGGCAATATAGATTTGACCCCTACAAAAGTGCAAGATTTGTCAATTTCGTTGGATGGAACTAATAATGAACGTTTGTTTGGGTTTCAGGGTAGTTTAGAATACGCTCATAAAAATTTATTTCATGCAGGTGAGAAAATATTATTGTCTCTAAAAAGTAGTTTTGAAATACAACTTTTGTTAACAGATGCAGAACAATCAAATGTTTCAAATAGTTTAAATACTAGAGAAATTGGTCCAGAATTGCATTATTTTCTTCCGAAGTATTTTTTAATCAATAAAATTGGAAATTTAAAAAAACATGTAAATCCATTAACTGAATTCACCGCAGCTTTTAATGTGCAAGACAGACCAGATTATGAAAGAGTTAACCAAGAGTTGTCATTTGGATGGGTATTTCATGAAAATAAAAATATTACTTGGCATATAAATCCAATGTTGTTAAGTATTATTGATGTAAGTATCAGTAAGTCATTTCAAGAACAAATTGATCAATTAAACGATATTTACATTTCCTCAAGTTTTCAAGATCATGTTGTAGCTGGTGGTGTGTATTCTTTTGAGTACAATGATCAAAATTTAAATTTGAATACCAATTCTTTTTATGCAAAAGTTACTTTTGAAACTGCAGGAGGTGCCTTATTTAGATTACATGAATTAATAAAAAAGGATAAAAATCCAATTTCAAATAGCTATGATTTTTTAGGAATAAGATATGCTCATTTTCAAAAAACAACTTTTGATTTAAGGTTTTACCAACCAGTAGCTAATCAATCAAAAATGGTTTACAGGTTTTTTTCTGGAATTGGACTACCACGAAAAAATTTAATAGAAGCGTTACCCTTTGAAAAAAGTTTTTATGTAGGTGGGTCAAATAGCCTTCGTGGTTGGCGGGCCAGGTCTTTAGGTCCGGGTGGATTTAACGATTCCTTAAGAAGATTTGATAAAATTGGTGACATTAAGATAGAAAGTAATCTTGAATATAGATTTCCAATTTCAAGGTGGTTAGAAGGAGCTTTTTTCTTAGATTTTGGTAATATTTGGTTGTCAAGTTTTGACTCACTTAGACCAGAAGGCCAGTTCAGATGGAATCAATTTATAAACGATGTGGCAATTGGAGGAGGTTTTGGAGCCAGATTAAATTTCGAATATTTTATCTTAAGAATGGATGTAGCTATTCCAATTAAAGATCCTTCACTTGATTCTCCTTGGATATTTAACTATCAAAACAAATGGAACACCTATTTTCCTGTACAGTTGAATTTAGGTATCGGTTATCCTTTTTAAAGAAACATCCGAAATATAAAATCTTAAATGTCTTTGTTTTATAATGGTTAAAATAATAATTTTGAGAAATAATTAGAAATCCAAATCAAAATGATCAAACCAGGAGTTGCTACAGGGGACCAAGTTCAAGAAATTTTCAAACTTGCTAAATCTAAAAAATTTGCATTACCGGCCGTAAACGTTATAAGTTCAAGTAGCATTAATGGTGTTTTGGAAATGTCAAAAGAATTAAACTCCCCAGTTATTATACAGTTTTCAAATGGAGGTGCCGTTTTCAATGCAGGAAAAGGTCTTGATAATTCAAATCAAGAAGCAGCCATTGCTGGTGCAATTGCTGGAGCAAAACACATTCATACCATGTCTAAAGCTTACGGAGTACCTGTAATTCTACATACAGATCATTGTGCTAAGAAATTACTCCCTTGGTTAGATGGTTTAATCACGGCAAGTGAAAAATATTACTCCGAGAATGGCCATTCTCTTTTTAGTTCTCACATGATTGATCTTTCTGAAGAACCTATAGAAGAAAATATAGCTACATGCAGAAAATATTTAGAAAGAATGTCCAAAATTGGAATGACTTTAGAAATTGAATTAGGTATAACTGGTGGAGAAGAAGATGGTGTTGACAATACAGATGTAGACGATTCTAAACTATATACTCAACCAGAAGAAGTTGCTTATGCCTACGAAGAATTAATTAAAGTAAGCGATAAGTTCACAATTGCAGCGGCTTTTGGAAATGTTCACGGTGTTTATAAACCTGGAAATGTAAAATTAACTCCTAAAATTTTAAAAAATTCTCAAGACTTCATATCTGAAAAATTTAATTTGGAAGACAATTATATCGACTTTGTATTTCACGGTGGTTCAGGTTCGTCCGTTGATGAAATCAGAGAAGCTATTGGTTATGGAGTTGTAAAAATGAATATTGATACCGACCTACAGTATGCATATATGGCCGGAATTAGAAACTATTTTAATAAAAATAGTGAATATTTACAAGGTCAAATCGGCAATCCAGATGGAGAAGATGTTCCAAATAAAAAATATTACGACCCAAGAAAATGGGTGAGAGAAGGAGAAAATAGTTTTATGAATAGATTAAAACAAGCGTTTAAAGATCTTAATAATATCAACACTTTATAATAAATCAATGAGTCAAGAAGCAAAAAATCCTTGGTTTAAAAGGAAACTAAAAGGAATTATTACTCCAAGTACTGAAAAGAAAGAAACACCTGACGGTTTTTGGTATAAAACACCAACAGGCGATGTAATCGAGAAAACAGAGTTGAAAAATAATTTTTATGTAACACCTAAGGAAGGATATCATGTCAGAATAGGATCCAAAGAATATTTTGAAATTATTTTTGATGACAATGAGTTTACTTTGATTGCAGAAAATCTAAAGCCTGTAGATAAACTCAATTTTTCAGACAAAAAAAAATATGCTGATAGAATTAAAGACACTCAAAAAAAGACGGGACTAAACGACGCAATTAGAGCTGCTTTCGGTAAAACCTCTGGTCATTCTATCGTAGTAGCTTGTATGGATTTTTCTTTTATTGGCGGATCAATGGGGAACGTTATGGGTGAGAAAATTGCTCGTGCTATAGAATTAGCAATAAAAAATAAATGTCCATTTTTGTTAATATCAAAGTCTGGAGGAGCAAGAATGATGGAAGCAGGAATATCTTTAATGCAAATGGGTAAAGTAACAGCAAAACTAACGCAACTTTCAATAGCTAAGTTACCATACATATCTTTTTTAACAGATCCTACAACTGGAGGTGTTACTGCATCATTTGCAATGCTTGGAGATATTAATATTGCTGAACCAGGTGCTTTAATTGGTTTTGCTGGTCCAAGAGTAATAAAAGAAACTATTGGTAAAGATCTACCAGAGGGATTTCAAACCAGTGAATTTTTATTAAGGAAAGGTTTTCTAGATTTTATTGTGGATAGGAGAAAATTAAAACCAAAGCTAAAACAAGTTATTTCGATGTTCCAAAATTAAAAATGAGGTTCCTAATATCTTTATTTTTAATTTACTCTTCTTTTATCTTAATTTCTCAAGATTCAATCTTTATAAGGAAAAAATTCCAAAACAATCAGTCAAGTGCACTTAAGATTTTAGGAAGTTGGTCTACATTAAATTTAATAGTAAGTCCTATTTATTTAACTCATATTAAAAATAGAGGAGGGGCTAGCTCAAGCGCAGAATACTTTAATAAAATGAATTTTAATTGGAATTTAGTTAATGGTGGTATTTGTTTAGCAGGAACATTTAAGTCTAAAACTCTAAAAAATAAGAGCTGGAATAATAAAGAAGTTACCAATTCGATTATAAAATTGAAAAAAACATTATTTATAAATATGGGTCTGGATATTTCTTATTTATTGGCTGGACTAATTTTAAAAAAAGTAGCACCTAATAACCCTCTAAAAAGTCATCAATATACAGGCTTTGGAAATTCATTAATAACTCAAGGTGGATTTTTATTTGTCTTTGATTGTCTGTTTCTTAAGTCAATTAGCAATTTAGTTAAATAAAATCTATAATTAATTTATTAACTTTGAAATTCAAAGTGAATATTTTAGATATGGAAAATTCAAAACACAAAAAAGACATTAGCTTAATTAAAACGTTAATGGAAAAATCCACTAAGTTTTCAAACTTATCTGGGTATGGAGTGTTATTTACGGGTTTTTTAGCCTTGCTAGGTGCTTCTCTCGTATATTTTGATATTGGGATCTCAATTAGTGAAAAGCATATTTCTTATGCAGAACTAATTAATCAAACTGGGAGTCCAGATACTATTACAAATAAAATTAAACTTTTAGTTATTATCGCTTCTTTAATATTAATATCTTCTTTGATAGTCCTTTATTTAACTGCAAGAATTAAGTCTGGAAAACACGGAATTGTATTATTTAACTCTTCATTTTCGAGAACTTTAAAATCTTTATTTATTCCAGTTTTTTCAGGTGGAATTTTTTGTTTGTTTTTATTGTTTCATAATATGTATGGTTTAGTGGCTCCAGCAACTCTAATTTTTTATGGACTTGGACTGGTTAGTGCAAGTAAATCAAGTTATTCAGAATTAGAATTCCTTGGATATTTCGAACTTTTACTAGGAATTACAGCATCTTATTTTATGGGTTCTGGTCTATTATTTTGGATGATAGGTTTTGGAGTAGGTCATATAGTATTTGGGTTTTTTATTCATTTTAAATACGACAAAAAATAAATGGAGGGATTTAATCTCCTAAATAAAGCTTTTGATTCGAGAGTTAGACTTGGTTTAATGTCCATTCTTTCTGTAAACGAATGGATTAGTTATAAAGAGGTTAAGAATTTATTAGATTTAACCGATGGAAATTTAGCTAGCCATATACAGGCTCTGGAAAAAATCAATTTTTTAGAGATTAAAAAACAATTTATCGGTAAAAAACCTTTAACAACTTACAGAATTACTGTGATTGGTAAAAATGCATTTAAAGATCATCTTTCAGGTCTAGAAAAACTAATAAATAATTGAATTAGACAATTAATTATTTTGTACCTTAAAACAAATTCAGTTTCTTAGCATAAAAATTATTCAAATGAAAATATCAAATATCCATTTTTTTATGATTGCTTTTGCTTTCAGCCTTTATTCATGTTCAGCTCCAAGCGAAGAAACAATTCCAAGTGAAGAAACAATTCCAAGCGAAGAAACAGTTTCTACTGAAGCTTCATCAACTCCAGATGACAATATGTTCTATCAGGTGCCTACGCCAAATGAATTATTTGCAGTTTTAAAAAACTCTAAGGTATCTTACAATAGAGAAAATTTGAACGATGTGTCTAATGCTTCAAAATATGAAACAAAAGCCTCTAAGGCCTTAAATTTTGGTATTTACACAGCTGATTTAGCCTATGTTACAAGTTTAGGTCAAATGGATGATGCGGCTAGTTTTTTTGAAACTGTACGAGGTTTGTCTAAGGATTTAGAAATTGAAAATGCTGTCGATGAAGTTATTTTAAAAAGATTGCAGACAAATCTTGAAAATTCCAATCCCGATTCTTTATTTTACTTGTCTAACGAGACTTATTACAATGCCTATTCTTACCTTGAAGAAAATGACAGAAGAGATGTTTTAGGAATGATAGTAGTTGGAGGGTGGATAGAAGGTTTAAACATCATTTTAAACTTAGAACCATATAACGAAAATTCCGAAGTTTGTCAAAGAATTGCTGACCAGAAGCTAACTCTTGAAAATTTATTAGTATTTACTTCGTCAATCCAAAATGATCAACTTACAGAAATTGTTGGTGAGCTAGCTGCAATTGAAGAAGTATTTAATTATAATTCTTCAGAAGAAACAGAATCTGCTGATTTCACTTCATCGGAATCTGAAGATGGAGTAATGATTTTTGGAGGTGGATCTTCATCTTCTATTACTGAACAACAATTTAATGAACTAAAAAGTATAGTTCTAGACTTAAGAACCTCTATTACAGAAGGCATTTAATATTTAATAAAATTAAAATGATAAGATTTAAACTTTTAACTATAGTTGCTGTACTAACAACGGCACCAATGATTCATAAAGCACAAAGTCAAAGAGAATGCTACAACACTGTTAGTTTCTGTGAGACCCAAAAAAAGATGGGTTTTACAAGAAATATGCAAAGTTTAAGTGGAGCTTTTGAGCAGGGGGATACTTCCGTTGTTCAAATAATTGTCTACAAAAACATGGAGTACAGAATATCAGTTTGTTCTCCCTCTAACCCAGAACTTCTTGGACAATTTCAGTTCAAAATTGCTGAAGATGTTACTAAAGGAGTTTGGAAAGAGACGACTCAAAAGTTTCTTGATGAAGACGGTGTAGAGCAAACTAAAACGACAAGAAAAAGAGTTTACGAAAAAAATGAAGTAGTAAGGTATGACAACTCTCAGGATGAAATGAGCCAAGAGTTTGTTTTTCAATCGAACCAAACAAGAAAACTTAAAGTTAAAGTATATGTTCCTGAATCTGAGGGCGGTGAAATGTCTGCGGGGATGTCTGGAAGTAGCTATGCTTGTGTCGGTTTATTAATTGAACATCAACCTGGAGTAGTTTCTGGTTTTAACAGATAAATTTCAATCTTTAATAAATTCTCTGAGGTTTTATGTTAGATTTAATTAAAACCAAAAAATTTGCTCTTATTTTTTCACATAAGGGTCCTGATGGTGATTCAGTAGGTTCATCTGTTTCTTTAAGTCTTTATTTATCTAAAATTGGAATCTCCAATAAAATAATTTTCCCAGATCCCTATCCTCATTTTCTTTCATGGATGACAGGATTAGAAAACTCCTTGGTTGCTTCTGAAAAATTAGAAGAAGTAACAGAATTATTCCAACAATCGGACTTGATTTTTTGCTTAGATTTTAACCATAGATCACGAGTAGGTCATGATTTGAAAAACCTTATTTCTAATGTTGACGATAAACATGTAGTAGTATTTGATCACCACACAAAACCAGAGAATTTTGGTGATGTAGAAATTATAAATCAAAATGCTTGCTCCACAGCTGAAATCGTTTACGATTTCATCAAAAACAATAACCATCTAAATTTGATTGATTTGCCTATTTCAGAGGCACTTTATACAGGAATACTTACCGATACAGGTTCTTTTAAATATTCTTCAGTATCTTCAAAAACTCATTTAATAGCTGCTTCTCTTAAGGATATAGGTCTAAATCATGTAGATATTCATACTAGAATTTTTGACCAAAATTCTCTTTCAAAAATTAATTTGTTAGGGTATGCCTTACAAAATATAAAAATTGAAAAGTCGTTGCAACTTGCATATTTATCTTTGACCGAAGATGAGTTAAGTAAATTTAACTTCAAAAAAGGGGATTCCGAAGGTTTTGTTAATTATTGTTTATCTATTGAGGGTATTGAAAATGCTTTTTTCTTAAGAGAAGATAAAGATCTTATTAAAATGTCCTTTAGGTCCAAAGGAATCTTAAAAGTTAATGAGTTTTCAGCAAATTATTATGGTGGTGGTGGTCATGAAAGAGCAGCTGGGGCAGCTATAGAAAGAAAAAATATGCAAGAAGCAGTCTCAGAATTAATAGAAAATTTTAAAGTATTTTGTTCAGATTAGTTTATCTATCGCTAGTTTTTTTACTTTTTTCTTGCGGTAAACCTCTAGAGAGGCAATCAAATTCTAATCATTCAAAAATTCAAAAAATAGATAAGTCTAAGTCTATTGAGATGAATAAGCTATGGGTCAAAGATGAAATTTTTAAAATTGATCAATATTGTTTAAGATACGGATGGAATATGGTTATTTCTAAATCTGGAATGAGATATCAAATTATTCAATCAGAAAATAGTACCATAAAACCTATTATTGGAAGCGAAGTCACCATGTCATATGATGTAAGATTAATGGATTCCAAGCAGACCAAATGTTATCATTCTGATTCTAATGGATTGGCAAAATTTAAAGTTGAGAAATCCTTAATTGAATCTGGTATTAATGAAGTAGTCTCAATGTTAAGAAAAGGGGATAGTGCTTTAGTTATCCTACCACATCATATTGCACATGGTTTAACTGGAGACTCTAAAAAAATACCACCCCTTTCAACGGTTTTGTACTTTATTAAAATTCTTGATGTTAATGAATAAATTTTTTTATTTCTTAATTTTTATTGTTGTTTTACTTTCTTGCAACAACTCTAAAAAGTCTATAATCTCTACAAAAAATGGTTATGAACTTTACTTCCATATTTTGTCTGAAGAAAAAATTATTGATAGAACTAGTAAAATTGTAAATCTTAAAATTTTAGCTTCAGATAGTAATGGTAATTGTGTTTTTTCATCAGCAAATAACGATCTTGGTGGTATTTCATCTTTTTATTATGATTCTTCAATTTCCCAGTCTCCAATGAACGAAATTTTATTGAATTTGTATGAGGGAGATAGTGTCTCTTTTCAAATGTCTTCTAAAGTTTTTTTTGAAAGTTTTTTTGGTGTAAACACCAAATTATTTACCCCCCTTTTTCACACCTCTCTTCAAGTTCATCTCAAATTGTTAGTTTATAATAACAGACAAGAACAAACTATATACCTAAGAAATCTTCAAAATTTAGCTATTGAAAATGAGATACAGCTGCTTAAAAAAGAAATAGCTTTTTGGGATTCTAATTTTTTAAATATCTCTAAAATAAATGATATTTACGCAGTTAAACTAGATTCGGACGATTCTTTTTCCATGGTTAACGATTCTTTAGATAGCAGTATTGGATTGTACTATTCTCTATGTGATATTAAGGGGAGAGAGATTTACCAAACCCCAAATTTTGAACCAGAATATTACGAAGCTAACACAGATGGTCAGCTTTTAGATGGGTTTAAAACACTAATTAATACCTTTAATAGGGGAGACTCCATTTTAGCGGTGATTCCATCAAAATTTATGTTTAAAGAAAGGGGTTCATATGTAAATAAAATTCCTCCTTATTGCCCTTTAAAAGTAAATCTAAGAATTCATTGAGTTTTAAGAAATAATAAAAATTGTTGGATGCTTTTTAAGAACAATATTATCTTTTTTTAGATTGAATATTTTTTTGGTGAAAATTTTCTCATTCGACCCTGTGATATCCATTGCAACGCATAATTTTCTACTTTCTGGATGTAAATTATTTACTATATCTAAAAATACTTTTTGGTTCCTGTAAGGTGTCTCTATAAATATATGAGAACCAGTATTTTCTTTTAATTTTTTAATGGCCGTAATTCTTTCATTTTTTTCAATTGGTAAATAACCATGAAATTGAAATTTTTGTCCATTGAGACCACTTGCCATAAGACCTAATAAAATGGATGAAGGACCTATGAGTGGCTTTGTTATTATTTTATTTTCATGACAAATGGCACATAATCTTTGACCAGGATCTGCAATTCCTGGGCATCCAGATTCACTCATGACCCCCACATCATTTCCCTCCAATATTAATTCAAGAACTTTATAATAATCTGCTTCTTTTGATTTTTTATTAATTATTTCAAATTGTGTGTTATCAATATCGTATTCAGGATTTATTTTCCTTAAAAACCTTCTGCTAGTTCTAATGTTTTCTACTGCAAATACATTTAATTTATTTACTATGTCAATTAAATAGTTAGGGATCAGCCCTGGGTTAAAGTCGGCTTCACTATGTATAGGTACAGGTATTAAATATAATTTACCTCTTCCCATTTGTAGGAATTTTTTTAATTATTTCGTCACAAGCAGATTTCAATAGCTTGTATACATTTTCAAAGCCATCATTGTCGTAGTAAGGATCTGGTACAGATAGTCGTTCTTCTGGGTTAATATTTTTTAGAATTAATTCCACTTTTTCGCATTCAATTTTGTTAGAGCAAAGTTTTATAAGATTACTATAATTCATGGTGTCCATTGCATAAATTTTATCATAACATTTAAAGTCTTTGGTATTAAATTGTCTAGCTTTTTGAGTGCTTATATCAATATTATGAATTTTAGCTACTTCAATACTTCTTTGATCGGGTAATGAACCAATGTGCCAGCTTCCAGTACCGGCTGAGTCCACTTTTATTGATAAACCTTTTTTTTTGGCTAAATCCTCTAAAATTCCTTGAGCTAATGGAGACCTGCAGATGTTTCCCAAGCATACCATGAGAACCTTGTACATTTATCTATGATTTATTGAACGCTTAGTTTCTTTTCTAAATCAACTATATAAGTTCTGAAATGTTTATCAGTTTCAGCTAGATTATTTACTGTTCTACATGCGTGTAGTACTGTCGCATGATCTTTTCCTCCACAATGCATACCAATATTAGCTAATGATGATTTAGTCATTTTTTTAGAGAAATACATGGCGATTTGACGAGCTTGAACTACTTCTCTTTTCCTAGTTTTAGATTTCATCAACTCTATAGGTAGGTCAAAGTAATCGCAAACTACCTTTTGAATGTATTCAATTGAAACTTCTCTTGCAGTATTTTTAACAAATTTATCGATCATTTGTTTGGCAAGATCTAACGTTATAGATTTCTTGTTAAGTGAAGACTGAGCAATTAAAGAAATAAGAGCGCCTTCTAATTCTCTAATATTGTTGGAAATGCTGTAGGCAAGATATTCAACAACCTCAGATGGTAATTCTATTCCATCTGCATACATTTTTTTATTTAAGATAGCAATTCTTGTCTCTAGGTCAGCCATTTGGAGATCTGCTGATAGACCCCATTTAAATCGTGATAATAACCTTTGTTCCATCCCTTGCATTTCAACAGGTGCTTTATCTGAGGTTAATACCAATTGTTTTCCAGTCTGGTGAAGATGATTGAAAATATGGAAGAAAACATCTTGAGTTTTTTCTTTTCCAGCAAAAAACTGAACATCATCAATGATAAGAACATCAATCATTTGATAAAAATGAATGAAATCATTAGTTGAATTATTTTTTACAGAATCTATGAACTGATGCGTGAACTTTTCTGAAGAAACATAAAGAACAGTTTTGTTCGGGAATTGATCTTTAATTGAAATACCAATGGCATGACCTAAATGTGTTTTCCCTAAACCAACACCACCATAAATTAATAGTGGATTGAAAGCAGTTCCACCTGGTTTTTCGGCTACTGCAAAACCAGCTGATCTGGCTAGTCTATTGCAATCTCCTTCAATAAAATTTTCAAATGAATAATTAGGATTAAGATTAGAGTCAACATTAACTTTTCTTAGTCCAGGAATTACAAATGGGTTTCTGATAGTTTTGTTGCCAATATCTAAAGGCATGCTTACTTGAGGATTTTTTAAAACGTTATTGTCAGTAGTTGGTATTTTAATAGTGTAAGGGTTTTTATTTCCACTATTGTTTTCCATAATAATGCTGTATTCTAATTTTGCATCGGAGCCTATTTCTTTTCTTATTATTTTTTTAAGTAAATCAACATAATGTTCTTCAAGCCATTCGTAAAAAAATTGTGAAGGAACTTGTATGGTTAAGACCTTACTCTTTAGTTTAACAGCTTTAATAGGTTCGAACCATGTTTTGTAAGCTTGAATAGATACATTGTCTTTAATTACATCAAGGCAATTTTCCCAAGTTGATTCGAATGTTTTACTCATTTATTTAAAATTATTATGTTAAAAATTTACGATTTAAAAATAGCCTATTGAGGTAGGTCGATATTTAAATATGTTTTGTTAAAAACAGTTAACAAATATTTAATAAAAAAGTTAAAAAAAAAACTTATTTGCTATTGTTTTTTAAAAATATTTTATTTGGACAAAAAATTAAATTTTGGCATAATTTTTTTTGAAATTTTTGTTCATGGAGACTTCATTCACTATTTTATTTTTCTTTGAAAAATCAATATCAATTCTTCCCAAAGCTAGGGCACCCCAGCCAGCTTGATTAACAATTACGTTTTTGTTCTCAGAGTTCTTAATATTCTTAGCTTTATTTAGAAATGTATGGGTATGTCCACCAATAATTACATCTATATTTTTAGAAGCTCTAGCGAGTTTTAAGTCAGAAATTTGATCAGATTCATAATCATAGCCAAGATGACTTAGGCAAATAACCAAATTACATTGATGTTTAGATTTTAGTTCTTGAGCCCAATAGTTAGCTGTTTTTAAAGGATCTAGGTATTTTGTTTTTTTATAACTTGAAATAGAAACTAACCCATCTAATTTTATACCAATACCAAAAATTCCAATTTTAATATTGTTTATTTCCTTAATTAAAAATTTTTGAGTTTTACCTTTTAAAACAGTTTCTGTAAAATCATAGTTGGAACATAAAAAAGGAAAATTTGCATGATGAATTACGTTTTTAAATCCATCTATCCCATTATCAAAATCGTGATTCCCCATAGTTGAGGCAGCGTAACCCATTTCACTCATGATTTTAAACTCTAAACTGCCCTTATATTTATTAAAATACGGAGTTCCCTGAAAAATATCTCCAGCATCAAGAAGAATAACGTTCTTTTGAGAAGATTTAATTTTTTTAACCATGCTAGCGATTCTCCTCAAGCCTCCTAATCCAGAATATCTAGAATGATTTGTTGGGAAGGAATCAATATGGCTATGAATGTCATTCGTATGAAGAATAGTTAATTTTTTATTCCCTTTTTTTATAAAGCTAAAACTGTTTAAAAATGGAATACTTAAACCAGCAAAAATAATTTTTTTTGTAAAATCTCTTCTATTGGTTAATTTGGATTCTTCCATCAAGTTGTGCATTTACATTAATATTATCATCACCTATTTCTCTAACATAGCTTATAATTACGTCTCTTAAAAGTAATTTTGTATTAAAAAGAATTTGGCAATCTTTTAAAAAGCTCATGCCATCTCCTCCGTTTGCAAGGTAGTTTGTGGTAAGAATTTTATATTTAGTTCCGGGATTAAATTCTTTGGTATTTATAAAACATCTATTTATTTTATCTCCGGTTAATTTAATCCTAATTCCACTAAGAGGAACACCAGATTTTCGTTGGTGACTGGAGAACGATTTTTCTTGAATATAATTTAGAAGTTTAAGCATAATATCGCCTTCAATCTCTAATATTACTAGATAGTTGTCAAAGGGCATAATCTCGAAAACATCTCTAATTCGTATGGGTCCTTTATTTAAAGAATTTCTAAAACCACCATTATTTAAAACACAAAAATCTGGAGTGTATTTGGTGTTTTTCACCTCTCTTTTTATGTACGCTTGAGAAAGATCAGTGATAAAATTCCCTAACAAACCCTCAGGACAACCAACATCCATAATAACATCAGAATGGTTAATTATTTCATCCATTTCTTTTGCAATCGAATCTCTGTATGCATCTAAGTTTAATTCATTGAAATTATATTCTTCAATTTTATTTTCAGCATTTATATTTAAAGATTTTACGTTAACAATTTTGTAACCTTTACAGGAGAAAAGAAGTATAGTTAATATTATGGAAACACCTAAGTATTTAATTCTAGAATTTTTATCCATCTAACAAACTTATTAATAATGTATCAATTTACTGTAAATATAAGAGTTAGATATGCGGAAACAGATCAAATGGGTTATTGTTATTATGGTAATTATGCTCAATATTTTGAAGTAGCCAGAGTAGAAACCTTAAGGTCTTTGGGAGTAAGCTATAAAGATTTAGAAAATAGTGGAATATTATTACCAGTTTCTGAATATAATATTAAATACATATTACCAGCCTTATACGATGAACAATTATCAATTAATTGCGCAATAAAAGAAATTACAGAATTTAAGATCAAATTTGATTATAAAACCCATAACGAAGAAGATAAATTACTTAATTTTGGTAGTACTACTTTGGTATTTGTAGACAAACAAACTAAAAAACCTGTAAATTGTCCTTCAGCCATAAAAAGTAAATTAAAAAACCAATCATGAAAACTAAATTTTTTGTATCAATTGTAACACTTTTATTTGGTATCAATTTAAATGCTCAGTCATTTAAGAAATTGTATTACGAAGCTTTAAACTTTCTTGAAGTATACGATTTTGAAGCTGCACTTCCAATTTTAAACGAGATGTATCAGTTAGATTCTAGTAATGCCAATACTTGTTTTACAATTGGTAATTGTTTAATGAACATCCCTCACAAAGAAAAGGAAGCAATACCTTATTACGAAAAGGCTATGGAGAATTTGACTGTAACCTACAGAATGTCTAATCATAAGGAAACAAAGGCCCCGCTAGACGTAATTGAACTTTTAGGAAATGCTTATCACATGAATTATGAGTTTGAAAAAGCTATTGAAAAGTATGAGTTTTTTGAAAAATTTATTTTTGAAACAGATGTTGAATCTAAGATGATCAATAAAAGAAAGGTTAGAAGGTCAAAATTTGCTTTAGATCTTATTAAAAACCCAATTAACATCAAAGTGAAAGCCGTCGATGTTTTAAACACTAAGTTTTCTGAGTACAGACCATTAGTAAACGCAGAAGACAATATTTTATACTTCACATCTAAAAGACCTGGTGGCTCTTCTGAGATAAAAGATGACCAGGGTAATTATTACGAAGACATTTACTATTCTGAAAAGAGGAATAATGTCTGGTCTAAGCCGTCACTTGCAATCGGTGATCTAAATATTGACAAAAGTTCTTCAGCTTTATATTTGTCTGCTGATGGTGAACATATTTTCACCTCAAAAGTAAATAATGATTATAAAGTTGGACCACTCGGGAGAGGAGTTTATGAATCTTTTCATAATGGTTACAACTGGGCAAAACCTCAATTTTTAGGAAATAATATCAACTCTGATTTTTGGGAAACAGCTGCAACCTTAGACCTTTATGAAAATATTTTATTTTTTGTAAGTGATCGAGAAGGAGGATATGGAGGAAGAGATATTTGGATGGTTAAAAAACTACCGAACGGAAATTGGACAGAGCCTTTAAATTTAGGAGAACCAATTAATACCGAATACGATGAAGAATCTCCTTATTTACATCCAGATGGAAAAACAATTTATTTTTCATCTATAGGTCACAAATCAATGGGTGGTTTTGATATCTTTAAATCAACATTAAATGAAAATTTAACTTGGTCTTCACCTGTAAATATGGGTTATCCGATTAATACAGTAGGTGACGATCTGTTTTTCACGCCCTCCGTCAGTGGTAATCACGCTTTTTTCTCGTCTTACAGAGAGACAGGTAAAGGCGAGTATGATATATACGAATTAAGTCTTTTAGACGAAGTAGAATCACATCTATCTGTTTACAAAGGGGTTGTTAAAAGTCAAAATGAAGTCGTATTAAAAGACTTGACAGTCTCAGTAATAAATGAAAAATCTTTTTCAAATTATAAAAATTATCATCCTAATGATTCTACAGGACATTTTGTATTTGTTTTACAGGCAGGTCATAATTACAACATAGAATTTAAATTTGATGACATGATTGCTTATGACACCATAAGAGTTCCAGAAGACGAATTTGGTATTCATGAATACACTAAGATTGTAGAAATCAAAGAAAAAGAGATTGTTATTTCAAAAGGGTTTGAGGTTGCAGGTTCAATTGTTAATAGCGAGGATTTAAGCCAACTATCTAAAAATAATGAGAGTACATTACAAATTTTTGAGCCTCAAAAAAAATCCGATGAAAAAACAGGGTTTGATAATTCTATTTCTCTTATAGAAAATACTCCAGACACCTCTGTTTTGGCCATTACTAATAAAGAAAAACACATCACATTTTATGACAATGTTTATTTTAAGACAGAAAGTTCAAATATTTCTAATCACGAAAAATCCAAATTAGATCAATTAATTAAAGATTTAAAAGATAATCCAACTTGGACCATAAATTCTATAGGCCATACTGACAGCAAGGGTTCTATTAGATACAATCAAATCTTATCGTCACTAAGATCACAGTCTGTAAAGACTTACATAACTAATAGAGGAATTAATTATAAAAGAATTCATACAATTGGAAAGGGTGAAAGTATTCCAATTGCTGAAAATATTGATGATGTCTCAGATAGTGCTAACAGAAGAGTAGAAATTCAAATCGTTAAGTAAATGCTTCAAAAATTAAGCATTTCTAATTATGCATTAATTTCAAGTTCTCATATTGACTTTAAAACTGATTTTACAGTAATTACTGGTGAAACTGGTGCTGGAAAGTCAATTATCTTTGGTGCAATTGAATTACTTCTAGGGTCTAGGACCTCAAATAAAGTACTAAAGAATTCTAAAAAAAAATGTGTAGTTGAGGGTGTGTTTTCTCAAAACGAACAAGTACTTAAGCAGTTAGTAAGTATGGATTTAGAGGTTAATGAGGATTTAATCATTCGTAGAGAAATTAGAAAAAATGGTAGTTCAAGATCGTTTATCAACGATTCACCGGTCAAAATTGAGCAACTGAAAATTATGAGTCAGTATATTATTGAGGTTAATGGGCAACATTTAGTTCATAAAATGGGTTCGTTAACTTTTAAATACGATTTTATAGATAGTTTTATAAATCAAGAACCTGTTTTATCTGATTATAAAAATGCTTATCACAAATACAAGCAATCTCTTGATAAACAAATATTGCTCAAGAAAAGAGTTAATATTCTGAATGAAAAAAAAGATTTTCTTAAATTTCAAATGGATGAGTTATCTAACTACGATATAGATAATTGGGACGAGCAGATAATTGAAGATGAATTTAAAATAGCTTCAAATCAAGAAGAAATAAATTCTATATTAAGTAAAATTAATGACGTTTATTATAATAATAACGGTATTTTAAAGTTATTGGAAGATTTGAAAAGTCATGGGTCAGATTTTTTAGCTCATGTAAGTAGCTTTACTTCATTAAATAATAGAATTAGTTCTGTTAAGATTGAATTAGAAGATGTTTTTCAAGAGATAAATTCTCAATTTAAATCAACCTCTCCAAATCAAGATAAACTGCAAGAATTAGATGAATTACTTAGGAAAATTAACTACCTGTTAAAAAAGTTTAATGCTGTAGACTTGAACTCTTTGTTAGTCAAAAAGAAATTAATTAATAAAGAATTATCTGAATTTGAGGACTTAGATAAAGATTTAAATGCCGCGAATAAAGATGTCAAAAATAATGAATCCAAGTGTCACGAGTTAGGAGAAAAACTTTTTTCAATCAGATTAAAACAAATACCTCAAATTGAAGAGGAGATTAATTCTATTTTGAGTAAGTTATCAATGGATCATGCTAATTTTAAAATCAATTTACTTCATAATAACGATATTACCTTCAACGGAACTGATGGTATTGATTTACTAATTGCCGTAAATAACACGAATAACTATTACCCATTACATAAATTTTCATCTGGTGGTGAATTGTCAAGAGTCGCTCTTGCAATGAAATACATCACATCTTCATACAACAGTATCCCCACTCTGATATTTGACGAAATTGATTCAGGAATAAGTGGTAAAGTTGCTTCTGAAGTAGGTAAGTTGCTAAAAGAGATCTCTACAAGTACACAAGTAATAAATATAACTCACTTGCCTCAAGTTGCAGCCATTGCAAATCACCACTTAAACGTAAATAAAACCGATATATCTGGAGAAATGGAATCGGATATAAATTATTTAATTAAAAAAGATAGGATTCAAGTATTGGCAAAAATGCTCGGAGGTGATAAAACAGGAAAGGCTGCATTAAATAATGCTCTTGAACTTCTTAATTAACGGTTGTCAATTTCGTCTACACCAACATATTTACTTTTTTGCCATAAAAATTGATTGGGAAGTATCTTATAATTAGCAGCAAGTGAATTGATGTTTATTTTAATGGTTACTCCATCTTTTGTTTTAATGGATGCCTCTTTAATGGTTTTTTTAGTTTCGTTTACCTCCATTATTACTGTATGGTAATTACTTTCACTAGGGTTGGATGGGAACAATTTAATTTTATGTAATAAATCGTTATTTAATTTCATGTTACTAATGTATTTAAATTTAAATCCGTCTTGCCAAATACTGAATACCTCACTTGGGTTAATGGTGTTATCTAAATCATCTAAAAGGTCGATGTAACACTCGTTGTCTTCAATTATATAAGTCCAAACGTTTACACCATCAGAAATAACTTCTCTTTCATTGGTTTTATAATAAAACTTCTCTTCTTGGATTAGTGCATAACCATTTTGACTTTCATTAAAATCTTCACTTATGATTTCTAGATTAAAATTGAATTTAGTAGAAGTATTATTTTCAATTGAATTACTTATTTTTTGCAATATATTTTTACACTTTTCTTGATCAGAGTCAACTTGAGCAAATACTGATAATGTTAAAAAATTAAATAATATAATTATTAGGCAAGTTCCTTTTTTTAAATTCATAATTTCCCTTTTTCTCTAAGATTACTCAAAAACTGTTCCAAAGCTAAAATATCGGGTATAAGTACTTCTCTAGCTTTACTTCCTCTATGTGGTCCAAGTAAACCAGTTGCTTCTAGTTGGTCCACTATTCTTCCAGCTCTATTATATCCAAGTTTTAATTTTCTCTGAAGCAGCGAAGCTGATCCTTGTTGATGGTTAACGATGACTTCAGCAGCATCTTCAAATAAGCTATCTAAGTCATCATCGAGTTCTTTTAATTCACTAGTTTCATCAATATATTCAGGAAGTAAGAAAGCATTTGGATAACCTCTTTGTGATCCAATAAAATCAGCAATTTTGTCCACCTCTGGTGTATCAACAAATCCACATTGCAGTCTTATTAATTCATTTCCTGGTGAAAATAGCATATCTCCTCGACCTATTAATTGGTCGGCACCACCTGCATCTAAAATTGTTCTTGAATCTATTTTAGAAGTAACTCTAAAAGCAATTCTTGCAGGGAAATTTGCCTTAATTGTTCCAGTAATGACATTTACCGAAGGTCTTTGTGTAGCAATTATTAAATGAATACCGACTGCTCTTGCTAATTGGGCTATTCTTGCCACTGGTGTTTCTACTTCTTTTCCAGCAGTCATTATAAGATCTGCAAATTCATCAATGACAAGAACAATATAAGGCATGTATTTATGACCTTTTTCTGGATTAAGTTTTCTTTGTATAAACTTGTGATTATATTCTTTTATGGTTCTTACCATAGCTTCCTTTAAAAGCTCATATCTTGCTTCCATTTCAACACATAAACTGTTTAGTGTGTTAACTACTTTGGTAGTATCTGTTATAATAGCTTCTTCCTCATCGGGAAGTTTGGCTAAGAAATGTCGTTCAATTTTATTATAAATAGTAAGTTCTACTTTTTTGGGATCTATAAGAACAAATTTTACTTGAGAAGGGTGTTTCTTATAAATAATTGAAACTAGTATGGCATTAAGTCCTACAGATTTCCCTTGTCCAGTAGCTCCGGCCATAAGCAGGTGAGGCATACGTGTTAGGTCGGTAATTAAAGTTTCATTAGATATGGTTTTACCTAATGCAATAGGTAATTCCATTGTAGAATTTTGGAATTTATCTGATGCAATAAGGGACTTCATTGCAACTATTTCAGGTTTAGAATTGGGAACTTCAATACCTACAGTTCCTTTTCCAGGCATTGGAGCAATAATTCTTATTCCAAGGGCAGCCAAACTTAAAGCTATATCATCCTCAAGATTTTTTATTTTAGAAATACGGACTCCAGGTGCTGGAATTATTTCATATAAAGTTACTGTTGGACCAATAGTAGCTTTTATTTTAGAGATGTTTATCTTATAGTTAAGAAGAGTTTCAATAATTTTGTTTTTATTGGCTTCGAGTTCATCTTTGTCAACTGATATATTCCCACTTCCGTGTTCTTCCATTAAATCAATATTTGGAAGTTTATAGTCAGATAAGTCTAATTTAGGATCGTACGGTCCAAATTCTTTTACTTTGCTATCAATATCTTTTTTTGAAAGTTCAGTTTCAGAGACTCCGACCTGTACAGCTAAATTTACATCACTTTTGACTTCAGTTTCAGGTTCTTTTTTAGCTACAGGATCATTATTTGGTATGTTTATTTCCAACTCACTTGTAAGAGGATCTGCAGTTTCATTTTTAATATCTGCAGTTTCATTTTTAATATTTGGATCTTCTTGTTTTAGAATGACTTCATTGACAACTATATTTTCAGTTGTAGCAGTTTCAGTTTTTTCAAAAACATTTGAAAATCCATTATCATCAACTTTC
>Ga0233444_10001178_pt1 | contig 30423 bp, 23 predicted proteins | sample SI_124_October20_6_FD_182792 | JGI IMG/M metagenome (GOLD analysis project Ga0233444, IMG submission 182792) | Seawater microbial communities from Saanich Inlet, British Columbia, Canada - SI_124_October2016_10_MG | ecosystem: Environmental > Aquatic > Marine > Inlet | place: Canada: British... | reverse complement strand
GGTTTGAGTTATTTAGAAAAACTTTTGGTGATTTCAGAATGGGCTCAAGATGAAATGAATATTATTTTAAGCTCAAGAGCTGAATATGATAATAGGTCTCAATAAAATCTCTTGGTGTAAAACTTAAGTTCGATATTTCAATAGAGTTATCTACTATAAAAATAAAACGGTTATACTCTTATAAAGTATAGCCGTTTTTTTTTACTTTTACTAAAAACCTTAACAATGAAAAAACTTCTGATTTTACTCATTAATTTTTTATCCCTAAGCATTCAAGCACAAACCAATGAATACGAAGTGACATCATATCTTGAAGAAAGATTTAAGCACCAAACACCAATTATTTAGGTGAAGCATGGTTGAAAAATATAATAAATAATATTGATTAAAGTATAGAAGAGTTTAAGGAATCTAATTACAGCATTGAAGATTATTCTCAAAAGGATATGTTTATTTTATTAACGAACACCAATTGAAATACAGACTTTACTTCACTCATAAATGGGAAGTAGATTTTCTTTTTATTGGAATATTTAACCCCTCAGGTAGTCAAAAAGTACAGTATTACTATGGCAGAATATACAAATGGGCATGGTGAGGTTTATACCTTCACCAAACAAGGAATAGATAAGGTCCTAATAGAAGGCAACTTTGAATTCCATAGAGTTGGTGAAGAACCAGATGATATAGATTATATACATCCAAGTGGTGGTCCTTTTATTAAAAAAGGTCAAATGCTATCTCATATTATTCATGATACTGATTTTAATGTTATAGTAGAAACATTTGAAAGTGTAAATAATGGTTATATTATTAATGTTAGAGAAAATGAAGTAGATCCAGATGATTTTTCACATCTGGAAGATAGAGATATTATTGGAGGAATTATTTAAACAAAAGATAAAGGATTGTAACGAGCATAAATTGATTTAAAAAAAACTTTAATAACGGTTTATGTTAATTTGAATACCATAAAGTAGATTTCTCTTCATGAACTAATTGCTAGTATCAAACCTTCTCCCAGCCCTTTTTTAAATTTTTTAATACCTCAGCAGCAAAAATCTCTTTAATCTGCTGCTCAGAATCTGATACTTTAATCTCTTTTTTAAGCATTTCTGCCCTGCTAGCACTAAAATCTGTATAATGGTATACGTATGCTGGATAATCGCCCGTTGCTTCCTTATTGGTTTTCCAAACCATAAACTTACGAACCATCTTCATCCCCTTGCTTTCTTTTACATACACTTCTCTGGAAAGAATCTCACTCTTCTTTAAATCGAGCTTTTCGGTGCTATTTGTATCTAAAGAAATAATCTTTGTAATTTGAGACAAGCCTGCATCATCTGTATCGGGCTTTTTATCTGTCCGCATTTTAAGATATACCGGAGAGATTACACTAGCCATTCGCTGTTTACCCATGGCTGTGAAGGTGCCGTCTTTATAGCTCAAACACATTTTAGAAATAGCCCCTTTTGAGTTTTCTCCAAACAAATCCAAACAACTAAACTCTACCACCTGGTTGGGTGCTACCATGGTAAAAGCTACGTTAGATCCAGATACCTCAATATAACCAGAATCTACTTTTTTCTTTTCTAGTTCCTTGAGTAGTTTTATACGCTCATCTTCGCTGTAGCCATTCCCTACTTTAGTTAACAGGATGTACTCATCTTTTGCTACACACAAGCCTACAAGTACTTCTTTGAGCATTCCAGCCCTGCTTCCTTGACCTTCTGCAAATCCTAAAATAACAGCGTCTAGGGTAATTAGTGGTTTTACTTTATAGATTGGACCGTTTTGGGAACGCACAACAATGCCTTCGTGACCTCCATCTACAACAATCTTTTTGTAGAGCGTAGCAATGTCTTTTCTGCTTTCTACAAAGCTGTTTTTAACTGCATGTATAGATTTCCCTCCAGACAACACAGCGTTAAGCTTTTCATCCAATGCATTAATGTCCATAGATAAATCCTCCCCATCAAGACTAAGCAAATCAAATGCTGCAAAGTATATAGCTGCAGATTTATCATCTAAGGCTGCTGTCATATCAAAAGAACGGGTTCGGCCGCCTTCTTTGTGCAGATATAATTCTCCTGCTAACACAATATCTTTACATGTACCTTTAAGTAACGCTGTGGCTTCTTTTAGTAGTGGTAAATCTTCAATAACAGTACCTCCATGGTTAATAAGTGTTGCTTTTTTACCATCAAAACTTAGAAGATAAAAGTGGCCGTCGTGTTTGGTAGAAACACTATAACATTCTGCCTCCATGATCTTTGAGGTAATCTCCTGAGCTCCAACAGGCAGATACCTGGATGCCGTTTGGCGTTTGTATTTTTGTGCGATTTCTTTCATTATCAATAAAAAAATTATTCAGCTGGCAATGGTTTTAACTCCTGATCGGTAAGGTGAAGGATTAAACAATATTTATCTCCTTTTATTCTACCCTCTAAGAAGGCTCTGTAAGGCTTGCCACCATCATTCATCACCAAAGGTTCTTTACCGGAAGCTCCAGCACCCATCATCATCATAGCGTCTTTATCTGCTAATTGTTTGGCCATATCAAATAGAAAATCATAAGTAAGCCCGTTTATGTGCTTTAATTGGTATTTTTTATGAAATACCAGCTTGTTGTAAATCTTAGCTTTAGGCATTAGTTTTCCTGTCCAGCTAACAATACTCTCTCCTGTAATATTACTTTCGTTGTACTTGGGTTCCCGCTCTTCTTTGAGCTCGGCGTTGGGAGAAAAAATCTTTTCGGTTTTTTTAACACTGAACACCGGATTTTCATCTTCATTAATATACACTCTGGATACATCTTCAATGAATTTACCAGTAAGTTCTATATCAGATTCTGGATCTGTGGCAATAAGGTCTTCTGCAAGTTTTGACGCCAGTTGCATCTGAAAATCAACACCTGCTTTGGGTTTTTCATTATAGTTGGCAAGAAGGTTTTTTGTACTGGTCTGGGAAGTGCCTTTTACCACACGTTTAGTGATAACTTTCTCTCCAGATTCCATAACCATAGTGATGGAAGGCTTTGGATTCAAAGATCTAAAGGTGATCTCTGCATCTCTTTTTTTATCGTTGGCTAATTTTATATATCTAATCATATTTAATTAAAACATTGCAAAATCCATATCGTCTCCCACTGCTTCGCCCTCTTCAGGAACTATCTCTTGTTCATTGTCTTGAAGACCAATAAATTCTATATCAGACTTCATGCCAGTAATGGCAAATACATCGGTTCCATTACTGATTAAAAAGGCATCATCGCCTTCATAATCTGCTCTGTAATTAAATACAAAGTAGTATAGCTTGCCGATATTAAGATCTGAGAGCAAGGTCTCCTTATTTTCATCCATTTGCAATTGATACACAGATTTTACAGCCATAGACAAATACTCATCTACAGTGGCTTCCCGAAGCATCACTTTTTGGTCATAAATAGAGGGTACTTTTTCAACCTTTTGTCCGTCGCTATCTACACCCACCAATGTGTTTTTTGAAACAGCTTCCCCTTTTGCATTTAAGGAAACTAGTGCAGAGGACCCAGAAGGCATCACATACTGCCCTTCTGCTAAACCTGCTAGCTTACACTTACTACCATTTTGATCAAATACCTCTATGGTAGACCAGCCATAGATCTTTTTTCGGTCTACTTTTTTGAGCTCTGCCAGTACGCTTTGCCCATTGATTGAAAATTCTGCTTTTCTTGCCATATTAAATATTATAAATTATAAAAATAACACTAGTATTAAAAATAATATAACTTTAAGTTCTTATTTACAGGGGGTTGTTCATCTGGTTTACCACCAAATATATGGTATTCAAAGTTCCCTTCCATTAAGTCCTTATCTATTCCTTGTTTAGTAAAGGTATAAACCTCAGCATGTATATTTGTATTTTTAGCTATAGTAATACGGTACTTAAAAATTCTATAATAATTTGTTTAATACAGACTCCCAGTCTTTATACTCGTTCCAAGATTTGGTCTCATAATTCCATCCAAAATGGATTAATTCCACTTTAAAATCCTTAGCACCATTAGCTAACCGGTCATCAATTAGATAATCTCCTATTAAGAGATCTTTACGGTGTGTGATAAACATTTTCTTTTTAAAGATTACTCCAAAATGCTCTTCTAACCAAATTCTTTTATCAGAAAAACTACTTGGATTATTCCAAGGCGCAGTCGTTGCAATGAACAAATCATATTTACCAAGTTCATATAATTTTATAACTGATTCCACCGCATTTTTTAATGGTTCTAAATCTCTAAAAACACCCTTTATTTCATCATGTTACTTTTTAAAATGCACAGAGATTGTATCATCTAAATCAATTTCGTTTACTTTTTTACCAAAATCAGCTAAAACACCATCCATGTCTATAAATATTTTTTTTTAAAATCATTATATAAAAATTTTAGTTACTATTCTTCCTCACCCTTCTAGCAGGAACACATATAATTTTCATATCCACAATTTTCACAGATAGCATCTTCCCAATCCGGATTAAATCCCTCACTTTCCCAATTAATTTCACCTGTATCTTCGTTCTTAACTAAATTCAATTCCCCAGATGCTGATTCATCGTTACACATTAATTCAATATCAAATTCCAAATGATTACCAAACACATTAATTAATACAGGAAGCTTATCATCCTCTAAAGCTCCTTCTCCAAGTGATATAGGAGCATCTGAAGAATCAGCAATTTGCATACAAAATTTACTATAAACTTCGTCATATTCTCTACTTTTTACAGAGACCCCAGATTTACTAATCAAATATATCTTATTGTCATTAATTTCAAATGGAACACTATGAGAATTTAAAAAATCAACTTTATCCTCACTATAAGTAACACTATTATGACTGGTAATTGATAAAAATACTTTTGCCATCTTTTATTTATTATTAGATTTTAATTTTCTAAATCACACACTCTAAAAATTCTTAAGAGTCCATTTTCCAGCATTGTTTGAGATGCATAAAGAAGGACACCTCTCCTTTATCTGTATTTTCATCAATCTTAGCAACGAACCATAACGCATTTAAAATAAGTTTTTTAGTTTCTCTGGGAAGAACACTCAATGATTCAATATGTGAATTAAGAAATTGCATGGTTTGATTATCAAAAAAATTATTCATCCAAACTGTAAAAATCTTAACATCATTAACTTCCGCCAAGGATTTTTTAGAAAAAACATTGTTATTAGCATCTGAATATTTCATGCAATCGTGTATCACTCTATTTATTGCACTCATTTCCATATCAGTAACTTCTCCATCAGCTACTCCCATTTCAAGGGCTAAATAATATATCGACTCAATAAATTCTATATTTTTCATTTTTTTATAATTTAGTTATAGTAAGATAATTTTTTATTTTAATTTTGTATTTATTATTTAAATAATAGTAAAGGTTCCATTGAATATATCTTCTAATACCTGATGGTTGTCCATATTTACCTTTAATCTTTTATCATCATCAATTGTTTCAATAGCTTCATTAAATATACTTTTCAATTCAGATTTTTTAGATTCAAATCCATTACAATCACCTTTTAATTCAAAAAACTCTTTGTATTGTGGTGTAAATTGCCCATCTAATGGCGCATATCTTCTGATATTAGAAGAAATAAGCCCATCTATTGCTGGCCTAAAATAATCTCTTTTAAATGCCCTTAAAACAAGAAAAATAATTTCAGATTTTTTTGTACCTAAATTTCCGATTTTTTTCTTTTTATATTTGATGGTACAACCTCCGGTAGGTGTATAAGTTAAATCATGTCCTTTAGCCTGAAAATAATCACACCAATATTTTAAGCAATCTTCAACTTCACTTGACACTTCAATTGATGCGCGTTTTTTAAGACCAAGTTGTTTATTTTCTTCTTGACCATTTCTCATTTCTTGAATCCACCCATCAAACCCATCAAAATACACAACATTACCTTTGGTTGTTATCGATTTTACTTCAATATCATCGTCAACATTTGTAATAGCTGCAAATTCTAAAACCGAAGTTAGCCTTTCATATAATTTTGCTTTTAAATCACTATATTCTTTAACATTCTCCATTAATTTAACATTCCATTCTTCGTTAAAATCATTTTCACAAGACAGTTCTCTTAAAAAATTAAATAATTCTAAAATATTGAAACACTTTACTTTTAAAAAAGGATCCTTTTGACAAAACCCCCAAATAATTTGCTCCCAATTTTCATCGATTAATTCAGATTCTCCAACACTTTCAATATCATTTTTTATTTTACTTAAGTCTAACCCTATTTTATTTCCAAATTTTTCATTCCAGTTCAAATAATCTGGATTTTGAGTTAATAGTCTAAAAATTTGAGGATAAGAAACTTGAATTCCTAATACAGCAAAAAGTAAAATAATATTATCGTTATCTTTTTCATTCTCTTCATCATCATCCATAATTTGATTAATTAGACTAAACGTATTTAAGTACCTTTTTAGACTCCTTGGGTTGTTGCCTACTGTATATCTAACTATTTTTGTTATTTGACCAATTCTAGCTTCAATAACTTTTGGTTCAACACCTAAATCATTTAATTTTATTTTTAAAAAAGTAGTGATATCATAAGCGCCAACTGGCATAGTAAAGGGGACTTGTATGATTTTATCAAAAAATGATCTAAACTCTCTTTCATTTTCTTTTGTTTTTGGACCAAATTTACTTTCGAGTCCTTTTACCACTACATCATAATCTATCGCAAGTATAAAAACACAATTAGGAATATCAAAAATATTTTTTAATGCCTCCAAAACTTCAACTGCATCTGTAGGTGGTATTCTATCCAGGTCATCGACAAAAAAGACTACTTTCTGAATTTTGTTGTCATTATGTTCAATCAATTCATTAATAATGGACGCTATGAGATTTTTTATTTCTACAATTTGAGCTACATTTTTTTCTGTAAAAGAATCACTTGCAGCATCTTTGATATTAATACCAGTCTGGTTTGCTATAACTTGGTTAGCAAGTCCACTTAAAAATTTTGTAGCTTTTTTAACCTTATCTGCAGCTACATCCTTAATTGTCCAGATATCCTGATTTTCATCTCTTAGCTTTTCTAACATACCACTTAATACCGCTGGAGTTGTTTCGCTGGCCCCTTTGAACAAACTGTACTCCCATGTATTTACCCAAGAGGTAGCTATTTCTCTTTCTTCACCAGAATTATTAAAATTTTCTAAAAGTAAAGACATTAAGGAAGTTTTTCCTGTACCCCACTCACCCTGAAGACCAATAGTTATTGGAGTATCACTATTCTTTATAAATTTAGAAAGTGAGTTTGCATATTTTTGAATATTTAACGAGTCTTGTTCAAGTTTTGCTATGGGCTTGTCTGTGATTGATGCCATGATTATTTATTTTTTATTTAAATTATTAATATTTAAAAGTTTATATTTTTTAAGAAATTTAAATTTCTATACCAAATATATTTCAGGACGATCTTCAACTATCAGATTTTAAAGGAAATCCATCAATTGAATTTAATAACAAAACACAGGATAAATTATGTGGTTGTTAAATTCAAAATGTTGTTCCTTCCCAGACAAATTCTTCGTTGCAATAAAGAGCTGATATATATATTTGAGAACAATATTCAATATCGTTGTCATCAAATTCCTTAATATCCTCTAAACTTTCTTCAAAAATATTTTTAATGTTTTCAACTTCACTTTCAGAAACAAAGTTTTTGAGCGAATTCCAATCACCATATTTAATGGATATTACATGTTCTGTATTTTGAAAATTTTCATTCACTAAATCTTCTAATCCTATTTTTAATATAATTAGATTGGAATCACTATGTTTAATTGATTCAGATTTATCTAAAAGAATTTCACCTAATGAATCAGTGTCTATTTTTTTTAAAATTTCTTCGATATCGTCCATATTATTTCTTTAGTAGTATATCAGCATTACTAATTACACTATTATAACTTTCACCAAATTCTTTTTGAGCCTTTTCCATATCTTTTTCAAAATCTTTTTGTAATCTTTCTAATTTATCCATAGCTCTTTTAAGTTTGCTTTGATCACTTGATTTAAACTTATATACATGACCTTTACTTGACTTTAGAGAACTTTTTCTTCCTAAATCTCCGTAAGTTGTTTTAATAGCTCTTCCTCCTCCTGGACAGGGTATTTCTGTTTTTTCATTTTTTAAATTCATACTATTTAGTTTATTTAATATTTTTTGTCTTTATGTTAAAAATTAATGTTTTCAATCAAACTAATATATTCAGGATGATGGTATTTCAGCACCAGTTTATAAAAATTTTTAACTTCTGTTAAATCCTTTTCATTTTCCCAAGAATTCACAACGGATAATATTTTCTTAGCGTTATCTTTTGCTTTTACAGATTTAAGAAACATATTATTTTGCTTAGCAAAGCTATTAACAACTATATCTTTTAGCTCTTCGAAGTTAGCGGCAACTACAAATAAACCTTTTGGTACAGAATTACTTTTATATCTATTTAAACTAAATCCTACTGGAACTAAATTTTCTATAATATTACCTGGTCCACCAACAGATTTTGGAACGAAATGATCAATATCAATCCAAGTTGATATACTATACTTTTTATTAAAAAAAGAATATAATTGTTGTCTCAACGCACCAGGAATTGATGAATTAAGTTTTATATTAATTTGTTTAGTTGGATTTTCAATTTCATTTAATAAAGGTTCCTTTATTTTACTAAATGCACGCTGAACTTTCTTTAAACTAGCTAAAGGCCCCTCCAACGGAACTACTTTATCTAACAGGGACTGATTAATAAAATATTCATGAAAAAATACCACATTATCAGGGTTTTTGTTTTTAGCAGCTTTGAGTTTAGACATAATATCAAAACAATACTTAGCATCAGTTTCTTTGTTGAAATAATTGATTATGTCGTGGTAATTATTAAAAATTACGGGAGATTTCTTTACATCAATTACTTTCCCTTTAGCATAAATTCCGTAATTAGTCTCAGAAACATAAATAATATCTCCAACATTTAGTTTTAAACTAGGTGGACGATTAACTCCACTTTCCGAATAGCCTTTCTTTTGAATATTTTTTTTTATTAATATACCTTTATCAGTTAAATCGGGTGATCGTTTTATTAAATATGTATTTACCATTTTACTTTGTAATTTTTGTTTAGATTATTAGCTGAACATCATTATTTCCCATACCAGACCCTATCGAAATAATCATCAATTGCTTTTTTATTAACTTCTTTAATTTCCTCATCGGTGGAGTCAATTCCCGAATTATCTACGATATGTTTATCCATATTTATCATTATTTCTTTATTAATATCCTCATAATCTGAAACACAAGTCAGTTCACCATTTTTCTTTTTAAAGTAAAGTTCTATATCAGTTCCTTTTGTTCGTGAATCAACTATTTCCCCTGTAGAATAAAAGTGCTCATCTGTTGCAGGATCATTGTATTCTATTGCAGAAATTAACATTTTATAGTCAGAAGTCTCAATACTAAGACATTCAGGCCTGAACTCAAATTCTAAAGTCATTTCTTCAAAAACAAATTTACCTGCTTCGTAAGAGGAAGCCTCAAAAACAAATATTCCTTTACCTTTTTGGTACCCTTTTTCGATCTGAAGATCTTTTTCTCCTAAGTAAATTTCTGTTGAATCATTAAAGTCACTTGAATCCATAGAAATTTCTAAAAAAGATGTTGTCAAACCGTATTCACTATCTCCATAATCAAACCAATTTGAAGAGCAATGGTCATACCAACTTTGCTCATCATCAGACAATATTGACTCAGTTAATTCATCGATAATTTCTTCATATTCAAATTCTGAATAAACATACTCAAGCATTGAGCCTTTATGATCGTTGAATTTAATGGTGTACTTATTTTCCTCTGTTAACTTAAGTTTTTTATGAAAAGTAGGTTTTAAACTTTTATCTATTTTATCGTTTTCTATCAAACCTAATAGTTTGTATTTATCGTTCAAATCTTCTTTAGAATATTTATCGACTTTTGAATAGACTAACTTTTTGACCCAATTAAATGAGTTGTTTTTTAAAGACTCAATTATTGATTGATCTGTATTTGGATTTAATATTGCACCCATAAGCTTATATGAGTATTGATAACTTAGATCATCTGCTGAAATAATTTCTTTAAGTTCGTCTTTGTTAAATAATGGGTTAGCAACTACATTTTCTAAAATGGAAAAACTTCCATTATCAAGAAGAATTGAGAGTTGCTTTTTAGTTAATGATTTATTTTTACTTAAACGAAACTTTGATTGATAAGATCCATTCTTTAAATAATTTTCAATCTCCGTGTCCTTAAATACTTCCCAATACTCAAATAAATCCTCTTTACACGATTTCATGCTATCACATTTATTTAAAAATGTAGCTAAATTTTCATTTAAAAGATTTAATATTTTGTTGTGCTGTTCTACTGAATTTTTTAATGAACCATCGTCATTATAAAAAATTGCAGATGGATGTGATGACCAAGTTTCTGAAATATATTCACGAAATAAATTTATCAAATTTGGTTTATTATACCGTTTTTCCAATACCTTAAAGTATTGATCATAATAAATTTTTTCTACAGTTTTTTGTTTAATTATAAGATTTTTAATTTCTTTTTCTGCTAAATCAACATTCGAGTTTAATAAATAAGCATCACACAATCCAATTTTATATTTATCTTCCCACTTAGTTATTTGAATTGCTTCTGTAAAAGATTTTATTGAATTTTCTGCATCATCGAGAGCTAAATAAACATTTCCAATTTCATAATAGCTTTCTGAATTTTCTGGATTTAATTTAATTGACTTTAGAAAATAATCTTTGGATTTGTTTAATTGTTCTATTTTTTTCATGGATTTAGCAGCACTAAACCACCATGACCAATCATCTTTAAATAGTTTATTTCCATTACTAACAACTTCATTGATGAGATTAACATTATCATTTTCAATTGTAATTAATAGTTTGAAAGCAGGTAAAAAATTATTTATTTTAATACATTCAATTAAATCTTTTTTTGAGGACTCAAGGTCAATAATCTTTAACCCTTCTTTTGTAAAGGATTCCTTTGGAACAACATTTCCACTTATAATATTAGCTCTTTGGAATAATGCTTCATAATTATTGGGAGAAGATTTTAAAATTATTGATAAATCATTTAAGCAGATTTCATGATTATAGAAGCCTTCAGTTCCAATTTCTTGATAGTATGGCTTTGAAATTACTCTATTTAGTCGAGCTTTATCTAAAATAGCTTTATCTGCATTTAAAGACAACCTTTCATCAGTAAAAAATTGTATTTCCCTTGGATTTTTAAAAATATTCCTTGCCTTATCCTTTTTTAAAGCCATTAACAAAAGGTAATGTTTCCATAATGTTTCTCTTTTATCATATTTGAATTCATTGTAATAATAAATAGCCTTTTCATATTTTTCGAAATAGTGGTATAAGAGAGCCATATTTCTTGCAATGTGACGAGTATCAAATCCTATGTAATTGCTACTTAATTCTATTAATTTTTCATAGGTTTTTAATGCCTCATCAAACTCACCTAATTGAAAATGTGAATCTCCTTTCCAATGATAGGCCCATTTATATTTTGGATCTATTTCAATAACATTATTAAATTCATTTAAGGCGTTTAAATATTCACCTAATCCAAAAAAAGCTTTGCCTAAATTTTGATGATTCCATTTATCTTTACCGGCTTTTTGATAAGCTGAAATTGAGCTACTATAATCTTTAAGCTTCAACTTAACAAAACCTAAACCTGCGTATGCATATGGATTATAATTATCATTGTTTTGTTCTAAAACCAATTGAAAATAATTAGCAGATTCCTCATATAGTTTTTCATTTTTTAAAGACTCTGCCAAATAATAATAGGTATATACACCTTTGTAAGTTTCACCATCTAAATCAAAGCATTTATAAAAAGATTTAATAGATTCTTTATATTGATCTAAATTATAATGTATAATTGCTAACCTGAGAAAAATAAATGCAGCACCTTCAATCATTTTATCTACTTCAATAGCTTTATTGTATCCGTCTAAGGCCTGCTTAAAATCCTCTTTCTTATAATAAATTTCTCCTTTTAATCTGAATAGCCATGAAATATTAGTTGTATTTTTAGGTTGTGTTGGATTGTTTTGTATTCCATCATTAAGAACTTTTAATGCAGACTCAACATCCTCTTTCTTTTTAACTAAAATGTCAGCACATTGAGTAACTGCGAATATATTATGAGGATTTAAATCTATAGCCTTCTTGTAAAACTTTATTGCATCATCAATCTGATTAAGTTCATCATAACATGACCCAATGTGTGCGGTTGCAAAATCATTATTGGGGTTAAGCGTTAAATAGTATAAATAATATTCAATTGCTTTTTCATATTCTTTACTATCTTCATACAAAGAAGAAATTTGCATTAATGTTGAAGAAATATTTTTGGGAACTGGTTCAGATTTTTTAAATTCTTTTGTATAGTTATCTATACTGGTATTAAGTTCATAACTCAAAAATTTAAATGAAAATTCAATAGCACTTAAATAATTTTTATTATCAGCTTCCCGTGTTGCCATTTCTAAATAACTACTCCACCACGAAGTACTAACAGAAGCATTATCGTAGTTCTGGATTTCCAATGTTTGTAAACCTGCAAATTCATATTCGGAATCATATATATCACCTTTCTTGTATAAAATATTTAACTTGTCTTCAATAATTGATTTTAATTGGTCGTGTGAACTATCCTTCTCTTCTTCTGTCAGTTCATAATCAGTATTCTCAAAAATTTTAGAAATTTGATCAGTGTCCTCCAAATCAAAATCATTAATACTGTTAATTTTTAAATAACCACTTTTCGTTTCCCACAATTCTTGATTATACTCAATTAAATCTGATGAGTTAATTTCACTAAAAGGTTTTTGTGAAAGTAAAGTATAAAGATCCTTTGGAGGGATATAATATTTGAACTCACCAATATTCCATTCCATTGTGCAATCTAGATCCAAATCTCCGGCTTCACTTACACCTAAATGCTCAGAAACTCCATTTGAAACTGTAACCAATACTTCAAATTCATCTATATCTGTTTTGGATAGATCAATTTTAGAAAGCCCAAGTTGATCTAGTTGAAAGTTTACTTGTTTATTTATCATAAAAAAAATTAATTAAATTTTTATAAAAATTACAAATTATTATTCCTATACTATAAAAATATTAGATGTATTAGAATACACCTAATATTTTTATAGTAAATTGAACTTTTAAATAAACCTTTACAGATAATAAAACTAAAAATATATTTCACAACAAATTAACATTGAAATGAGCCAAAAAAATTTACTGTTATCAATTATATTTCTTGTAGTTAATATTGTATCAGGTCAGGAAATAAAGCTTCCAAAGAACGTAATCAAAACTTTTAATGATTCACAAATTATATACTTCTTTACTAACAATACATTTTATGAAATTGATGTCTTAACATACAACATATCAGAACCCAAAGTGTTTCAGAATAATGGATACAACATTGCCAATTATAAAGCAATTAAAATTAAAAACACCTTCTATTTTATTCAAAATACAGGAGGATTAGTTTTAAAATTAAAAAATAATGCACTAGAAAGAATTGACAATTCTTTTAATCATAAAATGCAAATTAATAGTTCAATATTTAAATATAATAACCATATATACAGATATGGTGGCTATGGATATTTTAGCGCTATAGACTTCATGGTTAAATTTGATTTTGGAACACGGGAATGGGAGTCAATAAAAGTTAATGATGATAAATATCCAATTGGCCGTTATGATAATTTTCATACTCTTAATGATCATGATCTTATTATTATTGGGGGAAAAACTGTTGATAAACTTAATAGAGAAAAAAGAAATATTTTAAATGATATTTGGAAATTTTCATTTAATAAAATGAAATGGATACATTTATTAAATCATCCAGAAATTACTTTCGTTAACTCTAATGCTATTAAATTTGATAATAATATTTTATATAGAGACTCTCAACAAATAAAAGTATTAAGCTTGGACTCGTATGAACTAAAAGCTTTTAACATTAGTAGTACTTATTTAAAAATAAACAACAATTTTAAAACTCATTTTCACAACAATAACTTTCATTTTGTTGTCAATAGAAATAATGGAGATCGTGTTTTAATTAAAAGAACAAAAAAAGAATTATTTGGAATAACAAATACTCAGAAGTTTCTCACAAATAAAAATTACTTAACCCTTGAAAATATTTCATTGATTGGTATATTAATAATTATTTTATTTATTTTATTATTGTATAGAAGATACTTAAAAATTATATTCCTTTATCCAAAAAGAATTAAATACAGGAACAACACAATATTTATTACTAATGATGAATATATTATTCTAAAAGAATTTATTAAGAATCAAAATATTCTAGAAAACAACATATTACAAAATCTCTTAAATAAGGATCAATATGACAAGTCACACAACATTCGAATAAAAAACAACACAATAAACAGTCTTAATTCTAAACTTAAAATTCTTTTTAAGGACAATAATGTTAATTTTATAGATATGCAGAAAAGTGAATACGATAAAAGATATAAGAGATATTTGTTAAATTTTAAAGAGGTGAAAATTGTTGTTAAATAAAATATAACATATATATATCCAAGAATACAGGTTGCTCGAGAGGTTGCTCCTCAGGTTTAATTATGTTCGAAGTGCGAGCATTATTTGTTGAAGGTGGTCCCAGAGCTAGTTTTTATACTCCCCAATATTCTTTGAATTAGACTAGAAATAATTTGACTTTTACTAAAAACCTGAACAATGAAAAAACTTCTGATTTTACTCATTACTTTTTTATCCCTAAGCATTCAAGCACCTCCTTACCACCCAATTTCATATAATTTTATTAATTCATTTTCAAGTAGTTACAAATATATAATCCTTTTTGTGTTATACGTGCTAGACTCTTGTGTTAGATAAAATACGACTATCCAAAGACTTTAACCTTCATTAATTTCTCTTCTTCAACGTTTAATAAAAGTGGATTGATGTAGTGGTTTTCTAATACCTTCATTGAAGTGTGAGATGACAATAATTAAATATCATAACGCTGTGGGCCTCCTCTACGTATCTCTTCATTTGCAAATTCTTCAAACTGCTTAAAGTTTTCTCTAAATGCATTTGATAATTTAAAGGCTGTTTTGTAGTAAGCTTCATCATCATTCCATGTGGACCTTGGACTTAAAACACTAGTTGGTACTCCGGGACATTTTCTTGGTTGTGCAACACCAAACACAGAATGTATATGATAATTTTCGTATGTATAATCTTTTAAATCCCCATTTAATACGGCATTAATCATTGCTCTTGTATATTTCAAAGGCATTCGTTTACCAACACCATATTGTCCTCCGGACCATCCTGTGTTAACCAACCACACATTAACTCCTGCTTCCTTCATTTTTTTACTTAACATTTGTGCATATCTAGTTGGATGTAAGGGCATGAAAGGAGCTCCGAAACATGCAGAAAAACTCGGTGTAGGCTCTGTAACTCCTGCTTCAGTTCCCGCAACTTTTGCTGTATAACCAGAAATAAAATGATATGCAGCTTGTGCTGGAGTTAATTTAGATATTGGAGGTAGAACTCCAAAGGCATCAGCAGTTAAAAAGAAAATATTCTTTGGGTTTTTACCAATAGAAGGTTCTTGAACATTATCTATATGATATATAGGATAACTAACTCTTGTGTTCTCTGTAATAGATGTGTCTGCAAAATCAACAATACCATTATCACCAATTAGCACATTCTCTAACAAAGCACCTTTTTTAATTGCAGCATAAATTTCTGGTTCTTTATCTTTAGATAAGTCAATTACTTTTGCATAACACCCACCTTCAAAATTAAAAATAGTGTTTTCTGCTGTCCATCCATGCTCGTCATCGCCAATTAAACTTCGATTTGAATCTGTAGATAATGTGGTCTTACCTGTACCAGATAAACCAAAGAAGATGGCTGTATCTCCAGCCTTACCAACATTTGCAGAACAATGCATTGGTAATGTATTTTTATAAACAGGAAGAATAAAGTTTAGGGCAGAAAATATTCCTTTTTTCATTTCTCCTGTGTATCCTGTTCCTCCTATTAAAGCAATCTTTTTAGTGAAATTTAAAATCGAAAAATTATGTTGACGTGTTCCATCTTCAAGAGGGACTGCCATAAAACCTGGTGCATTTACTATCGTCCATTCTGGAGTAAAATTTGTCAATTCATCTTCAGTTGGTCGTAAAAACATATTAAAAGCAAACATGTTACTCCAAGGGTATTCGTTTACAACTCTAATTTTTACCTTATAGTTTTCGTCTGCGCATACCATGGCATCTCTCACAAAAACCTCTTTGTTTGAAAGGTATTTTACGACCTTCTCGTACAAGTTTTCAAATTTTTGAGGATCAAAAGGTAAATTTATGTCGCTCCACCAAACTTCATTTTTCGTCACTATATCCTTTACAATAAAACGATCATTAGGAGAGCGGCCTGTAAACTCTCCTGTATTAATAGCAACAGCTCCTAACGAGGTTTCTTTTCCTTGATCCCTTACAATAGTTTCATTATGTAACTGTTCTAATGAAAGTTGGTATTTAATTTTTGAGTTTTTAATACCCAAATAATCCAAAGCAATAGTTCTAACTTTTGTATGGTTCATAAATTTAAAAATTGGATTACTCTTTTTTAATTAATTTTTTCGTTTCTGAAAATTTATCTTTGATAAGTCCAAAACTTGAAATATCAATTAGTATGCTTATTCAAGTTTTATAAAGAAATTATCATTTAATTATTATTTTTTCAGTTGAAGAACGATCTCCTATCGAAACTTTTAATAGGTATAATCCTGCACCTATTGAACGAATATCTAGTGCATCAGTTTCTAATTCAGTTTTTAGAACACTTCTTCCCGTTACATCAAATATTTCTACTTTTTTAACTCCAGATAAAGGTGATTTAATATTTATTAAACCATTGTTTACAGGATTAGGATATATAGATAATTCTGATATGGTAAACTCGTTACTTGACAATGTTGAATCTGCAAATGGATAAGGACAACTACTAGCTTGAGAAGTCAAAGTATTAACTGTTCCTGTACCAGTGCAATCAATACCTCCATATGTCCAAATTCCCGATTCTTTATAAGCCCAGGAATTACCATGAAATTGAAAACTTGGGCAAGTCGTGGTCGTACCATCTGATGAAGGTCGACAATCTATATCTCCAAATGTTTCAATTACTACTGGAGTAGTGTTAACACTTCCAAAAAGTTCAATAGCATCATCTCCATTTTGGTTTGCAACAGAGGCTTCAATAACAATGTCAAAAACATCAAGGTTAACAAAATAATCAGTCATCCAAATTGTATTCCTAGGTACAAAAATATGACTACCTGCAGCAACAGCTTGTGCTGGAAATGTATATTCTAAACCGTCGGTTCCACCTCCATTACCTGCAGTGCCTAAGCCGTAATCACTTAAATCACTGATAGCTTTGTTAGCAACTAAATGTATAGCTTTACCCTGTGTTCCTCCACTTTCAAACACGATAATTCCTTTTAATTCTAACGAGGATAATGTCCATCCAGAACCAGAACCTAAAGGATAGTTACCACCTAAAGTATTAAAATAAGTTTCTAAATTTGTACCAATGCCTTGACAAGCCGTATTATCATCTAAATCATTTTCTGCGGTAATTACCCAATCTGTAGGATTCCAAGTACCTAAATCTGGATTTGATAATCTAGTAGCTACAGCATCACTATGATTCCAATTAGAATCAGTATCGTTATCTGCATCTGTTTCTGTTTCACCAAATTGACTTACGACATTACCATTTAAAACTAATTGATAGCCATCATCCCCATTAGTGGATGTGCCCACTATTATGGTATTAAAGTCTGCAGATGTAATATTGGTTTCAAATGTAGTACTAGGAAATTCTGCCTGCATTAAAGTTAAATCTCTGATAATGTAGATAAATTTATCAGAAATAATTCCAAAACCAGAAACATCAATTTGATTGGCTGACCACAGACCTCCATTATTCATATAGTTTAAAGTAACTTCATTACTAAAATCAACAGTCCCATCAACATATAGTTCAACTGATTTCACAAAAGGACTAGAACATCCTGTTTCTATAATTTTCGTTATTGTGACATTTTTTTGAGCATAACTCGCAAATGACATTAAAAAAAGTAAAATGTAAAGTTTTTTCATAATAATAATAATTGTTTAGTTAATAAGTTATTGATTGTTCATTATATATTGCTTAAATTCTGGAGAGTTATACATGCTATTGCCATTATGCCCTACGTTATTTACAATAATCTTTTCATGCTTGTTTGTTCCCCCGTAAAAGGTTTGCATATATAAATGCATATTTTCACCTCGCATCACGCGGTTTGAACCTAAAAGTGTTGCTTGACAATCTGATGTATTTAGAGAACCAGTTGTAGATGTGTCATTACTACCTAATAAATAAGTGGTATTTCTTGTTACTTGTTGCTCTGTAATTATGGATTCTTCAATTCCATCTAGGTATGGCACTGAAAACTGATAACCATATGGCCAAAAGTTATAGCCTGAACAATTATTAGGTGTTACAAATTGCTGCGTGCTTTCATCAAATCTAACACCATCTGGATAATAAAAATATTGATTATTAGCAATGCCGTACTCAAACTTAATTTCTGTATGTTTGTTTTCAGCTCTATTAGCCAAAGCGTAATGTTGCGTGAAAGCAGCACCAGAAGAATGTCCTGTTACAAATATGGTAGTTAAATTTGGGAAATTACCTGAATTAACTACATTTTCAATAATAGAATCTATAACAGTAAATGAACTTATTGAAGCACTGGTATTGCCCGAATCTGCACCTTCTCTCCAGCGCGTGTCCCAAAACAAATCATCACCTGTCGCCGCCGAAGAATCTTTAAAATAAGGTGAAAGCAGTAATGTGCTTTCTTCCATGTTTATACTTTGCAACGAAGTAGACATATATGAAAAATAGTCATTAGCATTTCTTTGTAAGCCATGAACAACAATGACTACCTGATTTATTGAATTATGAGTAAATTCAGTATCATCAATAAAATCATAATTACTATACATATCAAAATTAAATGGAGTTCCAGAGTTATTAGATAATTGTATAGTCTGAATACATTGATCAGCACCAGTTAGGCATGGTGTTTTTCCTAAACCTGTAACATATGATAATGTTAATCCAACCTCTAAATACTCTCCGTTTGGCCCTAAATCTCCTGATAAAATTGATAAGTTATATGTTGCATTTGGATCCATTTGATTAAGAGTAACAACGGCCTTTGAAGAAGCATTTGAATAAGACACAGTATAACCAAGATCTCCAGAAGAACTAGTAACTAAAAGTAAATTTTCAAATTTTGAAAGCAAAAATTCTGATGAAAAGGCTACCTCTATAATTGAATTCACAGGAATATTTACTGCTCCATCTTCAAGTGAAGAACCGTTTGCTGTAATTGATACGATTGATAATGAAAGTAAATCGTTGCCTTCATCATTGCAGCTAACGAAGAAGAATAGGCTCAAAATCATGGAAAATAAGCTACTCTTTTTAAAAATATATCTTGTTATAATCATAATGCTTTTTATTATATTATTTATCTAAGGATTTAGCCGTTTATTTACAAATTATTATTTGGTTTTAATTACATGCAGGATAAGCACATGAAGATGTTTGTGTACTAGTTGAGCCCGCTGCACAATCGACACCTCCAACTACAAAATTTCCATTTAGTTTGTAAGCCCAAGATCCCGCATATTCCCAGCTTTGTCCAGTACCATCAACATTTACATCACCATAGGTTTCAATAACATCATTGCCTTTAAAAAGTTCTATTGCATCATCTCCATTTTGATTCATTGAACCAGTTTCAATAATGTGCTCAAAATTATTAATACATGCCCCAAAATAAGTTGCTATTGTTGCCTGTTCTCTTGCTATTAGAATATCATCTCCTTCTGAAACAGATATAGCGGGTAATGTAAATTCTATACCATCTGTTCCTCCTCCATTATTTGCAACACCAAGGCTATAGATACTTAAATCAGCTATATCTTTTTGTACTTTTAAATGCACTGCTTTTCCTCCGTTGCTTCCGCTTCCATCCCAAACAATTGCCATAACTCCTTGAAGTGTTATAGCTTGAGCGCAAATAGGATATACGCAACTAGAGCTTTGTGTTGTAGAAGATCCTACTGAGCAATCTATACCACCATAGGTCCAAGAACCATTAAATTTATAAGCCCATGAGCCTTTATATTCCCATGCTTCACCCGTTCCGTCAACGTCTGCATCTCCATATGTTTCAATTATAGTAGTTCCGCTAAACAATTCAATTGCATCGTCTCCATTTTGGCTTATGGATGTATTTGCCTGTAAAACATGCTCAAACTCATTAGTACAACCTCCAAAGTAGTTTGAAATTAACGCTGGCTCTCTTGCTACAAGAATATCATCCCCCACAGAAACTGACATTGCTGGAAATGAGTATTCTAAACCATCAGTTCCACCGCCATTATTTGCAATTCCAAGACCATAGATACTTAAATCTGCTATATCTTGATTTGCGATTAAATGGATTGCTTTACCATCATTACCGCCAGAGCCATCCCAAGTTAATGCCAATATACCTTTTAAGGATATTGCTGGTAATTGCTCTTTAATTATAATTGTAAGTTCTTGAGAATCATTTGTAGCATTAACAACATTACTCAAGGACAAGGTTATTGTTTCATCACCTTCATTTTGACCATCCAATACAGAGGTTAACGTAATAGATGCCGATAAACTTCCTGCTGGAATGGTTATGTTTAAGTTTCCTGTAACATTATAATCTAAAGTTTCGGATGCTGTCCCACCTATTACTATAGTGGCAGTAACATCGTTTTCAGATATTTTATCCAAACTAGCCATTATTGTTGTTGTGCCGTTATTCTCTTCTATTTCTAAAACGTCACTGGATAAACTTAAAACGGGAGGTACAAATGCAGCGGTTGTAAAGCTTAGAGATAATGGTTCTTTTAAAGACTCATTTGCTAAACCATAATCACCAGCTGGTAATGTTAATGTATAATTAGTTTCATAGTTTAAAGGAAAATTCGGAGTTATAGTAACTGTTGAGTTAGTATTTGAAAAAACAAGAGAATAATCTACAGTACCTGTATCAGAATTTAATGTTAATGAGGATGAAAATAAATCTGTATTAAGAGAGTGTGAAAAAATAATTTCTACTGTAGAATTAACATTAATATTTTCAATACCACTATCAAAATCTGCATCGTTAATGGTTTTTACCATCACCATCAAAGTGTTATCTAAATTTGTTGCTGCATCATCGTCAGCACAAGCTACAAACACAGTTATGGTTGAGAAACCCAGTGCAATCATAAAGTACGCGGTTATTTTTTTAAAATTTTTCATGATATGTTCAGTTTACGTTTTATAAAATATTTTTTCTATTAGTTTAAGGCTTTACTAAAGTTTTAAATTCAGAAAAATCGCTAGGATTAAAATCCCAAATTATTGGTAACACATAATACACCATTATTGTTAAAAAGATAATCGACATAATGTTCATCCATATACCACTTTTAATCATATCTGGTATCCTAAGATATCCAGACCCAAAGACGACAGCATTTGGTGGTGTTGCAACTGGCATCATAAAAGCACAGGATGCTGCTACTGTACATGCTACCATAAGAGAATAGGGGTTGATGTTTAGAGAAATAGCTATAGGGGCCAAAATAGGGAGCAACATAGCTGTTGTTGCTAAATTTGATGTAAATTCTGTAAAAAAGTTGACTAATCCTATAATGACTAATACCAACAAAACCAATGATAGTCCCTCTAGCATAGACATTTGAGCCCCTAGCCATGAAGCTAATCCGGTAATTTGAAATCCTGCTGCAAGTGCCATTCCCCCGCCAAATAAAAGTATTATGCCCCAAGGTAATTTCACAGCATCTTCCCAAGTAATTATACGTTTTTTAATATCGCTAGTTGGAATTACAAATAACAATACACCTGCTATCATAGCTATTATTGTGTCATCTATGTATGGAAAAAATTTCTGTAAAATAAAGGACCTTGTAATCCAACAAAAGGCTGTGAAAACAAAAATTAGTGAAACTATTTTTTCTTCTCTCTTCATAGGACCAATTTCCAACAAAAGTCTGTTGATTTCTTTTTTTCCTCCAGGAAATTCTTTCTGCTTAAATTTAAATGCAGATTTAGTTAGGTATAACCATGCAACAGCTAGTAATGGAATTGCTATGGGTAATCCAAATTTAAACCATTGCAAAAAGGTGATTTCAATGCCATAAATTTCTTCTACATAACCTGCAAACACTAAATTAGGAGGTGTCCCGATAAGTGTTGCCATACCTCCAATAGAGGCACTATATGCAATACCCAACATAAGTGCTTTGCCAAAAAGCAAGTTTTCATCTTCTTCTGTATCTGGATTATCTTGTAACTGAGCTACAATGGACATTCCAATGGGAAGCATCATTACCGCAGTGGCAGTATTTGATATCCACATGGAAAGAAATGCAGTAGCTACCATAAAACCTAAAATGATTTTAGAAACATTAGTACCAATTATTTTAATAATATTTAATGCAATACGCTTATGTAAATTCCACTTTTCTATAGCAATGGCAAGCATAAAGCCACCCATATATAGAAAAATATACTTATGCCCGAATGAGGCTGTTGTTGTTTCTAAATCAACAGCTCCTGTCATTGGAAATAATATAATTGGTAAAAGTGCCGTTATGGCAATTGGTACAGATTCTGTAACCCACCATATAGCCATCCATAAAGTGATTGAAAGCAAATTGTAAGCTTTATCAGGCATACCTGAAGGTGGATCTAAATATTGTAAAATAATAAACAGTAAAGGACCCGAAATTAGAAACAAACTTTTTTGTACAGACTTCATTCTTTTTCTTTATTAAAAGATTTAAAATCAAATTTTTCTACTAATTGTTTAAAAAAGACTGCTGTTTCAGTCAATACAAAAGATAAATATAGTTTTTCACCATCTTTATCAATAGTAGTAACTCTTTTAGAAATCTCAGATATTGATTTTTTAGTAAGCGCTTTATAAGCAATTAAAGCAATTAAATAACTACCGTCTGAGGTTGGGTGTTTATCATCAAAATAAAGGTTTATATCTGGCCTTAAATTTTGAGCCTCCATCCAAATTGGTCCAATAGGAATAACTTTAGCATTCAATTCATGAGCTAAATCTAAATAAGCTTTCGTAATTGTAGGCTGCATTAAAGGATTCGATTTATAAGCCCACGTAAGAAAAAATAGGGGTTCAGCACCTTTAGATCTAATTAATTTTGAAAATTTTGCTCCGTATTCTTTAAATCGCTCTGGAGCATTTATTGTGCTTAAACTATGGTCTCCAAGAATTACATAATCCCAATCCTGTTCATTTAAAAGTTTTCTTGTAATTGTTCCTTTTTCCTCGTGCCAATGCTGTTTTAAATTACTCCCACCTACTGTGGATTGATGAATGTCTAGAGGAATTCCTTGAGATTCACCCATAGCTTTTACCAATTGTGGCATATTCCAGAAAAAAGTAAAGCTATTCCCAACAAATAAGATTTTTATTGGCTTCTCTTCTTGTGAAAAGAGGTTTAATGGCAACATTAAAAATATCATAACTCCTAAAAGAAACGTTTTTTTAATGTTTTTCATTTGTGTGAAACTTTTCATAAATATGTTATTGGTTTACAGGTGTTTTATCGAAGAAATTGGGAATTGGGTTAGGCGTATTACTATTTCTATCAATTTCTGATTGAGGATAAATAAAACGTTGTGGTAAAACATTGCCAGTGTTAGGTATAACAGGAACTCTTACGATAGATTCATTTTCTGTTCTGCGGGTATCATTAAATACTTCTATCTGTCCAAATAAAGTAATATAACGTTCCTCCAATATTTCTCTTAAAAGTGCATTGTCAGCACTTATACCATCAAGATTTTCAATGCCTCCAGATGTAAAATCGGCAATAGTATATGCATCATACAAAATACTTGAAGCATTTACATTTGTTAAATACCCTCCAGTAGACATAAATGCTCTAAAGTCATTCAAATGTGATAGCCCTGTGTCGAATCCATTAGCACGAAATCCTGCTTCTGCTAAAATCAGAAGGTTTTCTTGAAAAGTGACTAACGACGCTGGCGCAGATTGTGCTGCATATCCATTAATTATATTAGGTTGTACACCTAAAGTATTTGTTGTAAAATAAAAACTATTTCTACCGCTTTCATCAGTTTTAGTATTTCCTCTATATGTTGGACTTGTTACATCCATTAAACCAGCCATAAAGTTTGAAACAATAAGATCACTTTGTCTAACTTCTATTGCAAAAAATTGATAGTTTAAATTGAAGTCTTCAGCCGCTGTACCATGAGGTCCATACATATTATTATCTGAAGAACTAATCCCGTTTTGAGCTGCAGTATATGCTTTTGGATAATCTTTAATATGCATGTAAAATCTTGCCTTTAAAGTATAGGCGCTTTCAATCCAAGCTTGAGGATTACCATCAAAATAAATATCAGAACCAATGGCTGGTTTTCCTGAGCCTTGTTGTAGATTTGAAATGGCTTTATCTAATAAAGTTTGTATTTTAGAATAAACGTCTACTTGATTATTAAACATTGGGTTTGGAAAATCCTCATTTACAGCCTCGTCAAATGGGATATCTCCGTATAGTGCTGTTAGCGTACCAAAGGATTGCGCTTGTAATACTTGAGTAATACCTATAGTGACAGGTCCAATATTTTCATTGTTGGCAGCTTCCTCTGTGATTATAGCATTTCTTAGAGCATCTACATAACCATCATTCCACAAGGCATCAAAATCACTAGTAGTTACTGAGTATTGACTAAACCCTAGATGTTGTCTATCTATTCCCGTATATTGCCCTGCAAAAATGCAAGCCCTTCTTGCATTCTCTCCAGTTTGAAATAACATATTACCAACTTCAGCTCCTGTTAAAATGGTTTGATATGCGCTTTGAGTTTGGTTGTTCGGGTCATTATTTAGGTCTTCTACTAAATCGCTACAAGATTGAGTTAGAATAATGCTAAGAAATAATAAAATATATGATTTCATAATTAACTATTTTTTATTTGTGTTTATTTTTATTGGTCTTCAATGGTCACTTGTAAAATCCAATTAATCGTTTTACTTGATTATCAAGGTTTACTTATGGTTATTTAAGAATATTAATTTCTAGATTATAAATTTAATGTTGCGCTAAAAAGAAAAGATTTGGTACCAGGGTTATTAAAGTAATCTATACCTCTTGCCGCACTCACTCCAGATAAATTTGTGTCTGGGTCATTACCTTCAAACTTGGTCCATAAAAACAAATTTCTTCCTGTCACTGAAAATTCAACAGATTTTAATGAAGTAGACTTTTTTAGCCAATCTGATTTCCATAAATAAGATAAAGTAATCTCTCTTAATCTAGTCCAAGACCCATCTTCAATGTATAACTCATCATTACCGTTTCCAAAGAAACCACCATCTCCATTATACCAAGTTTCAGTTAATGCAACAGGCCCTGCTCCAAAATCTGCAACATTACCACGAAACGTTTCACCAATATTGATTATATTACCATTAGATTGGAAGTAATTTCTAGTAGCTGTTACTTCATTACCTGTATCATACCATGTTCCTAAATCCCTCATTACAGATTTGGTTCCTGCATATATATCAGCTCCTTGATAGGTTTCAAATAAAACTGACAATCTGAAGTTTTTATATTTAAATGAATTAGTTAAACCTCCTTGCCAATCAGGATTTGGATCACCAATAACACCTTCTAATTGGTCCTGCTCTGGGAAGCCAAACTCGTCAAAAACTATTGACCCATCCTCATTTCGTAGTGTTCTAGATCCCCATAAAACACCTAATGGCTGACCTTCAACAGCCCTAGAGCTTACTGCAGCCAAGCCTCCTAAGTTCAAAGATTCAGCTCCAGCTAAATCTGTAACTTCATTTTTTACTTTAGTAAAATTAGCATCAATAGACCAAGAAATATCATTGGTATTAATTATTTTGTAGCCTAAATCAAGTTCTAAACCTTTATTCTCAATTTCAGCACCATTTGTGTAAATAGAAGAATACCCTGTTGCGTTTGCCACTGGAAAATCTAAAAGAACATCTTCTGTTACATTTTCAAAATAAGTTAAACCTAAGGATAGCTTATTATTAAAAAACCTTAAATCTGTTCCAATTTCAAATTCTTTTTTTCTTTCTGGTTTAAGGGATGGATTCCCTCTATTTGTACTTGGTACGAATGCCCCGTTACCAAATAATCCAGCGTTTAAACCACCTCCTAATGCATCATTAAACGTAGGCGAAACAAAAATACTAGAGGTATTATAACGGGCTGGTTGAACCCCAACTTCAGCATATGAAGCTCTTAGTTTTCCAAATGATAAAAAATCACTGTCTTTAAAAATATCTAATTGTGAAAATTGCCAAGCCAAAGAAGTTGAAGGAAATAGAAATGGATTATCTGAATTTTCACCAAATGTTGAAGCGTTTTCAATTCTAATCGTACTATCAACATAGAACATATCATAAACTGAGAAGGATAAAGAAGAATATAAGCCTGCTGTCCGCTCTTGTCCAAATGTGCTATTTACTACAGTGTTTTCAATAAGCGTGTTATCAATATCACGTAAGCCACTTGCAACATCTAAAAACTGAATAAAACCGTTTCCTTCAACACCATTTACTTTTCTTGATTTACTGTTGTAGTTAAATCCTAATAGAAAACTACCATCAATAATATCTTTTAGATTAAATGAAGTTTTGGCTATAAAATCCGAATTAAAAATGGTGTTTGTTGCAGTAGATTGGTCAATAAACCCAGCCGTAAAAGCTCCCGAAGCTGAACCAGGTGTCATAAATTCAGATTTAGTTTCACCATAATGATCTACTCCAGCTCTAGCAATTAAGGTTAACCAGCTGTTTGGAGATGTCATAAACTCAAAATTGGTAATAAAACGATCTACCTTTGCTTTATTTTCTTGTTCATTAATTGTCCATAGCGGGTTATTATAAGTAGCTGTTCCATCTGCCCCAAGTGGTTCTCTATAAGATCGGTGTCTATTAGGAATTGGAGCACTTTCACTAGATGGAAAATACTCGCCTCGGTAACCAGAAATATCAAAATCTGCTGGATTCCTAAGTAGTCCTAAATAAAGTCCAGAAGAATTCGCACCCAACCTAATACGGTTAGATGATGTTCTTGTATAAGTTGAACTTACTTTTAAACTAGTAGCATCTGTGAAGTTTTGCTTAGCATTAAATCTAACTGTTGATCTTCTGTAATCAGAATTATTTTTTACAATTCCTTTTTGATTCATATCACTCAAACTAAAAAACATGGTGCTCTTAGCGGTTCCTCCACTCAAGCTTAAATTATTTTCCAAAAAATGACCATTACCAAAAACTTGGTCAAAATTTGAATCGTTATGTATGGCTTGTGAGTTTTTATTTAATATAGGGTAATATATCTTTCCATTTTGATCTTGGTAAAAGCCTCCAGAGGTATCAAATTCATCAATTCCTCCTGAACGATCTGAAATTAAATCTCCCCAAGAGTCTCGTGCTCTTTGGTTATATATACCATTATCTCCTTGACCATATTTTGTTTGCACAGGATATACTTGATTTATTTTGTCTAAAGAGTAAGTAGACTTTAAGCTTACAGATAATTTACTATTATATTTTCCATTTTTTGTTGTAATATTAATAACGCCTCCTAAAGCTTGCGTTCCCCATAATGCCGCTGCTGCCGCTCCTTTTAATACAGTCATAGATTCTATATCATTTGGGTTGATATCGTTAAGTCTCGACTCTTGGCTAACGCCACCTCTATCACTGTTCCCGCGAACATCATTGCTGATGGGTATTCCATCTACAATTATTAAGGGCTGGCTATTTCTTGTAATAGAAGAAAGTCCTCTAATTTGAATGAATGATCCTGCCCCAGGGTCTCCAGAATTTCTTGTTATTCTTACACCTGAAGATTTGCCAGATAGTCCATTTAACACATTCGCCTCTCCTGATTTGGCAATGGCACCACCCTTAACTGTTGAGCTGGCATAGCCTAAATTGTCCTTTTTCTTTGAAAACCCCAAAGCATTTACTATGATTTCATCTAAACTTTCTGCATCTTCTAATAATACAATATCTATAATTTTTTTTGAGCCAACTTCAACCGTTACTGTTTGAAAACCCAAATAACTAAAACTTAAACTGGCGTTTTCTGTTTGTAATATTAAGTTATATAAACCGTCAAAATCTGTTGTAGTTCCATTTGCTATATTACCTTCAATTATGCTTACACCAGGTAATGGGGTGCCTAGTTCATCGGTTATCTTTCCTTTGACAACTTTCTGAGCTACTATCATTTGAAATGAAAAGAGTAATATAAAAAAAAATATCTTTGCTATAAATTTCATTATAAATTGGTTTTAAAAGTTTAACTTTAATATTTTAAACACAATTTTATCATTAATCATAAAAATGATAAATTTGCATTTTTCGTTAAATATTTGTCAATAATAAATCATTTTATGAAAATTATTGATGTTTTATTAAATTTTATCGAATTTTATCGAATTTTATCGAATATGTAATGTTTAACATTTGTAATTTTACAGCTACAACATATCATTTTTTAAATGGAGAATCAAAGAATCACGGACAATTTACATGTAAGTTTTATTGGTAAACTTTCGAAACGATATGGGACTTTTAATAGTGAAAGAAACAAATTTGCATCCACAAGTAATTCTATAATTGCTAGAGATTTATTTTATAGTGATTCTCAATTTTCAAGATTAGTTAATAACACTGCATCTGAGGGAGAGTTTAAAAGAGCATTAGGTAATATTGAACGATTATTAAAATTAGACCAATTAAATGAAATAACTCCAAACAAATCAAATGTTTTAAAAAGTAACACGGTTCTAAATAGAAATGTTTTATTTCTATTATTAGGTATACTTTTTTCTGTCATTCTTTATCTGTTGATTAGTACAAAAAAAGAGGGCCTTAATTTTCAAGATAATAATTTAAAAGACGAGACTCGGTATGAAATGTTAAAATGGGGTTTTGAGAATAATTTTATTCAACCTTATGTAAAGCTAAAAGAATTACCAGATGACTGTTATTACCCTTGTTATAAATACCAGGGTAGATGGAAATTAAAAGAAGAATATAAGATTCCTTTTTATAGGGAAAGGAACGGTTTCCATTATGTAGCAAAAGAGGCAATTATGTATGCAAGATGCATGGATGAAAGAGAAGATAATGGAGAGTTTTTTGAGGGATATGAATATCAAAAACATGAGCTTTGGTACGACAAAAGAGAACTTCCTATTGATTCCTTTTTAACCAAAGGGTCTAAAACTCAAATAAGAAAGATCTATAATAATTCAGATTTAGAAAAAAACAAAAATTTTGTAAAAATAGCATATGTTCATACATTTTTCAGAACAGAATTTCAAATTGATAGTTCTTTAATTTATCGAACTGGAAAAGCAATGGGACGTGATATTGAATTTGTTTCGGATGAAATTATTGAAGGTCAATTAAATGATGGTGTTTCAATAATTGGGCTTAAAGATGAAATTAAATCTATAGCAGTCAATCGTTTAGAAGATTACTCTAAGCCAATTTCATGCAACCCAACAATAAGTCCCAATATAGATTTTAATCTCATAGAAGAAGGCGACGAGATGAGTTTTAATTGTAATTTTAGTATAGGTCGTTTTATCATTGATTATAATAAGACATATTTTTTTGATAATCAATATATTAATAATCGGTGTAGATAAAATACGACTATCCAAAGACTTTAACCTTCATTAATTTCTCTTCTTCAACGTTTAATAAAAGTGGATTGATGTAATGGTTTTCTAATACCTTCATTGAAGTGTGAGATGACAATAATCTGGTATCACTTCCCATGGTATGAAATACCCAAGTAAGGTATGTTTTTCTCAGATGTTTTAGAGTAAAAGGAGTTTCGATACCTGCAGCTTTTCTAAAATGTGTGAACGATCGAGAAACTTTCTCCATGATGGTATTAATTGTATACGTATTCTCAGGATCGATGAGTTTGACATTTTTACCTTTCATTTGATCATATCCCATTTCTTTTAAAAGTTTCAATAGATCTT
>Ga0233444_10001177_pt1 | contig 30424 bp, 34 predicted proteins | sample SI_124_October20_6_FD_182792 | JGI IMG/M metagenome (GOLD analysis project Ga0233444, IMG submission 182792) | Seawater microbial communities from Saanich Inlet, British Columbia, Canada - SI_124_October2016_10_MG | ecosystem: Environmental > Aquatic > Marine > Inlet | place: Canada: British... | reverse complement strand
CTTCAGTTTTTAAATCCAGACTACGTCGTAGATACCTATGAGCCTCATTATCCATTAGCTTGGGCAAAAATGATGGCTTATGATTTGAACGGTAATTATAGATCAGAGATTTCAAATTCAAAAACATACAATACGTTAACTCCAGATATTTCAGATTTACTCATTCCACCATTTCCAGATGAGCATCCATATATTGTTGAAGAATGGGAAGGGAAAGGCTCCTTTGCTTCTATGGGAAAACCAAAAAATTTCCAACAGATGACTCAGTCCTTTTTTATTAAATATGTAACAAAAGACATGCAGACAAACCAGTCATTAGGGTCTAATTCATGGGTAGTAGACGGTACGCATACAGATACAGGAATGCCACTCTTAGCCAACGATCCACATTTATCAGTACAGCTGCCTGCAATCTGGTATGAAAATGGATTACACTGTTTTCCCAAAAACCGTGACTGTGAATTAGATTCAGTCGGATTTTCATTTGCCGGTTCACCTTATGTAATCATTGGTTATAACAGTGATATTGCATGGGGTTTCACAAATATGGGTCCAGATGTACAAGACTTATTTATTGAAAAGATTAATCCTGGAAATGAAAATCAGTACCAAGTTGATGGTGTCTGGATGGACATAGAGAGAACAACTGAAATAATCGAGGTTGCAGGTTCAGAACCAATAGTGATTGAAGTAAGAGAAACACATCACGGCCCAATTGTTTCAGATAGAAGTTTCCCAATAAATCTAATTTCTGAAGATGGAGAAAGTACCTTTAGAGAAGAAGCAAGGATTAGCTTGCCTGATGATTTTGCAGTCTCGCTTTCATGGTCAGCTTTAACTCCAGGAAAAACTTTTGTAGGAATTAGAGATTTCAACTATGCATCAAACTGGGAAGAATTTAGAGAGGCAACTAAGAAGTTTCACGTTCCTGCTCAAAACTTGTTGTATGCAGATAGAGATGGCAATATCGCTTATCAATCACCTGGAAAACTGCCAATTCGAAGAGAGGGTTTATTCGGAGATTTACCAATAGAAGGTTGGATAAGTGAAAATGATTGGCAGGGATTTGTTGCTTTTGAAGACTTACCGTTTACATTAAATCCATCTTCTGGATATATTATTACGGCCAATCAGTCAGTTCATCCAGATCAACCATGGCCAAATTACTACTCAAGAGGTTATAGAGCTGAAGCTATAGAAAGAGTAATTAATCAGTATATGGCAGATAAAATCTCAATAGATGATATGCAGACCATGCAAATTAATAACTTTGATTACTCAGCTGCTTATGTATTACCCTATGTTTTCAATAATGTCTATATTGATTCACAAGTTCTGACAGAACTTAAAGAGTGGGCTATAAGTGAAGAAAAGTTTGAAATGAACAAAGAGTCCACAGGCGCAGCTGCTTGGGCGGTATTTTACAAAACTTTAGCTGAACAAACTTTTGAGGAATTAGTTGTCTTTGACAATGCTGGTAACGAGATATCACTTCAACCAGGTAACTCTGATTCAACATCTGAAATATTTAGAACACTACTTAAAGATCCGAATCATATTATGTGGGACGATGTAAATACATCAGGTAAGGAGAACTTAACTGATATTTTGGAAAGAACATTAAATATTTCTGATAAGGCAATAGTTGAGATTTTTGATTCTTCAGATAGCAAAGACTGGGAATGGGGAAAAATACATACAATTACTTATCCAACAAACTTGTTAGGAGAAGCAGGAATCCCAATACTCACAGGTCTGGTAAATATTGGGCCCGTTGAAACAAGTGGATCCAACTTTGCCATAAACTCAACAGACTGGGGCTTTGGAGATGATTTTACAATTGGGAGTTATCCTTCTATGAGAATGGTTGTTGATTTGAGTAATTTAGATAACTCAAGAACGGTACTTCCATCAGGACAATCTGGTCACGTCATGTCTAAGTATTATGATGACCAAGTTGATAATTGGATAGAAAATGATATGTATACAAATTATTTTTCACGAGAAATAGTTGAATTAAACCAAAAAGATTTAATGTACCTTAGACCTTAATAGACTTTTCAGTTCTAAAAAAATTAAAGAAACTTAATGTTGCTGCTGCACAAAGTAAATGCCAAACCATGTGTGCCTGTAGCCATGAATCTGGTTCACACCATGGATGGTCTGGAACACCAGTTTCCCAGATTATAAGAGCCCCAAAGAATGAAGCAACACCAATAAAGAACCACGGAGTGTACTTTCTTTTAGTACCTCCCTCTAAATTAGGAATCAATGCTGGAATAAAATATAAAAGCATCTCCCAGTTTTCTTGTAGATTCTGTAAAGAATCAATTACGGAGCTACCAAATAGCTGTTGGGTTAATAAGACAGTTAAACCAGAAAGTAGTCTCCCATAAATATTTGGCATTTTTACTAGTACCTCAGTGGCAATCCACAAACCAATACTAAGTTCAAATAAGTCAACACCAATTCCCAATCCGCTATCAAGATACCAATAGCTAGAGGCGTAATATGCTAAAAGAGTTAAATATGTTATGAAGAATGTCCGCGAAGAGAATTTAGTGAGTTTTTTTAAGTTGTAAATCCATAATATAAGAATATAAGAAATCATCGAAACATTGTCTAACCACGCGCCAAATCTAGTATGAGTTCCATGCATAGCCATTGAAGCTGGTCCTAAAAAGGTTGCTGCTGAGGCGTAAAGAAGCGCAATCTTGAATGATCCAAATAGAGGGGTATTTCCCTGTGTTGCATCTTTTGAAAGTCTGAAAAACATATACAACCCCACAACTACAAATCCTAAGTTTCCTAAGGTATTTGCTGGTTCTCTAAAGAATCCACTACTTACACGTTCACACCATCTAGAAATCTCACCAATAGCTTGCTCGTTTGGTGCTGCTGGTCCCCAGCCGTTATAACCAAAGAATGCAAATAATAAAAATGTAGTAAAAATACTTATTAAAGCGAGAGAGAAAGGATTTAGTTTATTTCTTTGCAGCATTTAATGCGGATTCTAAATCACTTATAAGGTCTTCTGTATTTTCTAATCCCACAGAGATTCTTACAAGATCATCATCAATTGACGCTTCAGTTCCTTCAGCAGAATCATGAGTCATTAGCCTAGGCAGTTCGATTAATGACTCAACTCCACCTAAACTTACTGCTAATTTAAAAAGTTCTAAATTTTCCCAAAATAATTTAAGATTTATGTGGTCTTCAACATTGAAACTTAGCATTCCACCAAACATGTCCATTTGTTTTTCAGCTATTAAGTAATGGGGATTACTTTCTAGTCCTGGATAAAATACTTCTTTAATATGTTCTGAGTTTTCTAAGTATTCAGCCAACTTGTGTGCATTTGCAGAGTGCATTGCAAGTCTAGGTCCTAATGTGTACAAACCTCTTTGGCAGAGGTAAGCGTCGAATGGTGACATAATTGCACCACTTGTTTTTTGATATTCGAATAAGGCTTGCCAGACTTTTTCATTATTTGTTGTCACAACGCCACCTAGAGTATCACTATGTCCACCTATATATTTTGTTGTTGAGTGAAACACAATATCTACTCCATGCTCAAGATGTCTTGTTATAAATGGTGAGGTGAATGTACCATCAGCAACTAAATAGGCATTATTTTTGTGCACTATCTCTGCATATTTGGCAATATCGAAAATATTTATTCTTGGATTAGAAGGGGACTCAAACCATACCAACTTTGTCTTTTCGTTGATTAGAGAGGTTAGTTTTTCTTCATCGTAAAGATCACAAAAGTTTACTTCAATGCCCCTTTTTGTCATTACCTGTGAAAAAAACCTAGTAGTACCTCCATATACGTCTCTGGTAATCACAACATTTTCACCAGGTTCCACTAACTCACCAATTAGTGTTACAGCAGCCATTCCCGAGGCCATTCCAAATGAGTGCATAGATTCAAAATCTTCCACACCCTCGAGAGATGCCATTGTTCTTTCAAATAGTTCTCTAGTTGGGTTACCACTCCTTCCATAGAAGTATTCATATTCACCAGGTTGAGAGTTTTCAAAAGTTGTGGACAGATGTATTGGCGGCATCACGTCACCTGTTGGAAGTTCAACTCTTTTCTTAGTATGAATAGCTTTGGTATTCATACCATATTTTTTAGAATTACCCATAAAAAGAGTTTAAGACCTATTGAGATAATTGGTAGAAAAATACTATTTTTTTACCTTGTTGATTCAGCAAAAAGCTTTTAGTTTAAATAATATGATTAAAAAAATATACATTGCAGGACCACTTTTTAACGTACATGAAAAAAAATATCTTGAAGAGATAGCAGAAGTTCTAGAAGGTGCAGATTTCGAATGTTTCTTGCCTCATAGAGATCAAAAAGGTATTGATCCAGAAGAATTAAAGAATAACGAAATGTCACAGGCGACTAAAGACATTATTTTCAAAACAGATATTGAAGCTTTAAAAGAAGCTGATTTAATAGTTGCCTTAGTAACCGGTCAAGACATAGATTCAGGAACGGCATCTGAAATAGGATTTATGTACGCAAACAACAAACCTGTAATAGCAATTACTGCTGAAGAACGAAGGTATAGAAATTTATTTACAGCAGGTATGTTTACTAAAATAGTACATAATGTCCCAGAAGTATTGTCATCAGTACAGCAATTTAATTCCTAGAGAAGTATCAACCTCTTACCATTAGGTTCTCATAGCCTCTGATACCAAATGCACCGGTTCTTTCCGGCTCCATTTCTAAACTAAGGTTTTGCTTTAATAGATGTTTGAAGGAAACTTCTAATTCCAGTCTTGCTAAGTGAGCTCCAATGCAAAAATGAATACCACCACCCCAACTACTGTGGTCTTTATTTTCTCTATTAAAGTTAAGTTCTGATGGTTTATCAAAGACTTCAGGATCTCTATTGGCTGAGCCAAGCAAGATTGCAACTTTGGACCCTTTAGGAATTTTGTAATTTTCAATTTCAGTATCTTCAAGAACATACCTTTGAAAAAACTGCAAAGGACTATCCCATCTAATTAGCTCCTCAACAACATCAGTCATAGTTGAAGATTCTTTGATTACTTGTTCGTATGTCTTTTGATTTGAAAGCAAGCCATAAAAACCATTGCCTAATGTATTAACAGTTGCTTCGTGGCCAGCGTTCAAAAGGAGTATTATTGTACAAATAATTTGATGGTCAGTTAATCTCACATCATTTTCACTTACTTGAGATAACCGTGTAATCATGTCATCTTCAGGATTAACTCTTCTCCTATCCAATAAATCTTGTGCATAATCAAAAAAATCTTTGGCAGCATTTTCAGCATTTATAGCATCAATATCAGTGACTTTGAAATCATACATTTTTACTATTTTATGAGACCAATCTAAGAACTTTGCATGATCAGATGTAGGCACCCCAAGAAGCTCTCCGATAATACTTATCGAATAGGGTTGTGCATAATCTTTGAGTAAGTCGAAATTAGATTCATTCTTTTCACCCAGTAACTCCATTGATTTTTCTTCCATGAATGGCAAAAGTTTTTGGACAGATCTTGGTAAAAAAGCTTTTGCAACGAGACCTCTAAGTTCTTTGTGCAACTCTCCCTCAAGGTTTAGAAGAGAGAATTGTTCTGATTTCCAGAAATAATCATAAGATTCATATTTTTCTGATCTTTTATAACCAACATAAGTTAGAGGGACATTGGAAGATTGAACATCACTCTCAAAATTATCTATATGGCTGTGAGTCGTACCAAAGATTTTACTAGTTTGTATATTTCTTACATCCTTATGTCGTGTCACAAATAATAGATTATTAATTTCGTCCCAAAATATTGGTGTTCTACTTCTAAATTCTTCAAAAGTTGGATAAGGATTTTTAATAAAGTTTTTGTTTTCAGTGGGTAAGTGTAGTTCTGGAATATTCATCTTTTAATTTTAAATAGTTAGAAGAATGTCTGTCATTAAAAAATAAAAAATTGTACAAATTAAAAGCAAGATTTAAAACAAGATGATATTATCAAAAACATGCAAACTTAATAATTTAAGTTTTGTAATCGATGTTTAATAGGATAACCTTCGTAAAAAAACCTGGATTTTTAAAAAAGGGGTGCGCATGTCCATTATTAAAATTGAAGACCTTACAGTTCAATATTTAGAACAAGAAGAAAATGCCTTAGATAAAATTTCTCTCGAGGTCGAAGAAGGCGAGTTTGTAGCTATTCTTGGGGCACATGGTGCAGGAAAGACAACCCTTTGTTTATCAATAAATGGAATAGTGCCAAATATGATAAATGCTGATATGTTTGGAAAAATAGAAGTGGCGGGAGAAATTCCACCCAACATTCCAGTGAGAGAGCTTGCAAGCAAAGTTGGGAGTGTTTTTGATAATCCAGAATTTCAAATGAGTCAACTCACGGTTTTTGAAGAAGTTGCACTTGGCTTACAAAATCTAGGCGTCGATAAAGACACGATAATTGAAAATATAACTACATCTTTAGAACTAGTTGGACTTGCAGGATTTGAAGAGAGATCACCTTTTGAAATCTCAGGAGGTCAACAGCAAAGACTTGCGATGGCATCAGCTCTTTCAATGAAGCCACAGATTTTGGTACTTGATGAGCCAACATCTAATCTTGATCCCATAGGAAAAGAAGAAGTCTTTACAGTAACTAGGAAAATTAACCAGGAAGAAGGATTAACTGTCATAATTGCAGAACATGAGGTTGAAGTAATTGCCGAGTATGCAGACAAAGTTATTTTATTAGAACAAGGTAAAATTACTCAAGTAGGGACTCCTGAAGAGCTATTTCCAAATATTGTAGATATCCAAAGTAATGTAGGTGTAAGAATTCCCCAGATTACAGATTTCGCATCACGGGTTCCTGATAAATTTAAAGGTAGTATTCCAGTTACCGTTGACAAAGCTATAGAAAGGTATAACTAATGAGTGGAACAGATATTAAATGTATCAAAGTTGGACATACTTACCCAAATGGAGTTCAGGCAATCAAGGATGTCGACGTAACGATTAAACAAGGCGAGATAGTTTCAGTAGTTGGTCAAAATGGTTCAGGTAAAACAACACTAGTTAAACATTTCAATGGATTACTCAAACCAACAGATGGTGATATTACTGTAGGAGATCTCAACACTAGAGATAATCCAGTAGGTTTACTTGCCGAGAGCGTAGGCTATGTATTTCAAAATCCCAATCATCAAATATTCGCTGCCTCAGTCCACGAAGAGTTATCCTTTGGTCTGAAAAACATTGGATTAGAAGACTCTGAGATTGAAAAAAAAGTTGAAGAAATAGCAGAAGAGTTTTTATTAACTGAGTATTTGGAGTTAAATCCCTATCGTCTTGGTTTTTCGCTGAGAAAAACAGTAGGGATGGCATCAATAATAGCTATGGAGCCTAATGTTGTAATTTTAGATGAACCCACCACAGGTCAGGATTTTTCTGGAGTTAAGACTATTAAAGATTCTATGAAAAAACTTAAAGGTGAAGGAAAAACAGTTATAGTTGTTTCTCATGACATGCCATTAGTTGCTGAAGACACAGATAGAGTCCTTGTAATGTGTAATACTGAGTTAATATTTGACGGTCCGCCAGCTGATTTGTTTATAAATAAACCTATATTAGAAAAAACTAATTTGAAACCTCCTCAAATAACTGCATTTGCTGAGGCCAAAAATTTTGGTAATAATAAAAAAGCTATACTTTCAGTAGAAGATGCTCTTAAACACGTATAAGAAATTAAATTAAAGAAATCAAGTTAAATTAAAAAAAGATAAGTCTCTTTGAGCAAAGTTGATTTTAATTTTGTAAAATTAACTTGTATTTAAAAATGTTTAAACTTTCTCCTTCGAGTTTGTAAAACATATTTAGATAACGATGTTTATTAGGTAACCACCGTAAAAAAACCTGACGGTGTTTGTAAAGGTTCCACCGTAAAAAAAACTAATTTATATTAAAAAAATATAAAAATAGAAGGGGGGATTTGTGAAAGACCAAGATACTTCACAAAGACTAAGCAGCGCGACAGGCGGCGGGGTACCTTTAACTTATGTTATTGCGTTAGTACCAGTTGCTTCCGTTTTAAACGTAATCGGAGGAACCGTAGCTGGAGCGCTTAAATTACCCATATTCCTAGATATGATCGGAACGGCAGTCGTTGCCATGACGATTGGTCCTTGGTGGGGAGCACTTGTTGGAGTTATAACTAACGTAACAAGTGGCTTCATTACTGGACCAGTATCAATTCCATTTGCAGCGTGTAACGTTGTAGGTGCATTGATTTGGGGATATGGAACTAAATGGGGTTGGGCAAATGACAAGCTAAAATTCTTTGGATTGTCAGTAGCTTCAGCCGTAGGCGTTTCGTTAATGGCAGCACCAATAGTTATATTTGTGTTCGGAGGTGCAACAGGTCACGCATCAGATGTTCTTACTGCAGGTTTACTTGCAGCAGGAGGAGATATGTGGACTTCAGTATTTTCAAGTAACATAATTGTTTCTTCAGCTGATAAAATTCTTTCGTCATTTTTGGCGTTAGCAATAATTGGAGCATTACCTACTAATTTGCAGGTAACTGGCCCAATTATGAAGGCTGAAAATATGGGTAAAGCTGTCTTGATTACAGCAGGTACAGTCGTGGGAGTCATCCTTACAGTTGTATCTATGAACCTATAGGAGGTAGATAATATGAGAGAAGTAACATCTAAAGATGGTCTTGGTGCTGGTATTGTCGGCCTTGGTGTGATGTATATGGTGTATCCATATGCGGCATCAGAGTTAGCTCCAGATGCATCATTTGGTACACTAGCCGGAATGTGCTTAGTTGCTGGTTTCCTCACAGTATTGTGTGGGATTGCAGTTATCAGATTCAAAGACTAAAAGACTAAAAGACTAAAAAGGTAAAAACTATGTTCAATAACAAAATTGAGCAGGTTAAACATTTACCCTTAAAGATCGGAGAGGTTGCCCGGTATGTAATAGTGCCGGGCGATCCGAACAGGGTTGAAATAATTGCTTCAGTAATGGATAGTTATACATTACAAGGAAGAAACAGAGAGTTTAATGCTGCTAGAGGAACTTACAAAGGTACAGACGTATCAGTAGTTTCAACAGGGATAGGATGTCCATCAACAGCAATTGCAGTTGAAGAATTAGCTCATGTCGGTGCAGAAGTTTTTATTAGAATTGGTACCTCTGGTTCAGTTGACAACTCAGTAGAAAAAGGAGATATTTTTATAGCAACAGGTGCAGTAAGAGATGATGGTACTTCTAAACAATACATACCAATAGAATTTCCTGCAGTTGCTGACTTTAAACTTGTTGCAAACTTAATAAAGGCATCAAAAGATTTAAACATTGATACGAAGGTTGGAATTTGCCAATCAAAAGATTCATTTTTTGGAGAGGTGGAGCCAGAAAGGATGCCAGTTGCACCTTATCTTGATTATAAATGGAAAGCTTGGCAAAAAGGAGGAGTCGGGGCATCTGAAATGGAGGCAGCTACTTTATTCACATTAGCCCAAATAAAAAAATTAAAAGCAAGCGCAGTTTTAGCTGTAGAGGTTTCAGATGAAGAAACTGTTAAAAAAATGACACAAATAGTTTTAGAATGTATACATATTATGGAAATGGAGAGATTAAATGAAAAATGATGGCGTAGCTGATGCAATAGGTGGTTTATTAGATACATATAATGATGAAAAAGAAGCAATGCAATACCATGTCCAACTTAAGAATGGAGATGTATCAGATTTTGTAATATTACCGGGAGACCCTGGAAGAGTTGAATTTATAGCTGAACATTTTGACTCCGCAACATTAGTTGCAGATAACAGAGAATATAAAACCATGACAGGTAAATACAAAGGTAGGTCTGTATCCGTAACTTCCACAGGTATCGGTTGCCCATCAACAGCAATTGCAGTTGAAGAGCTTGCAAATGTAGGTGCAAAAACCTTTGTAAGAATGGGAACATCTGGAGCCATGCAAGACTTTACGAGGGTCGGAGATAAAGTTATTGCCACAGGCGCAGTCAGATATGAGGGTACTTCAGTACAGTATATGCCAATAGAGTTTCCTGCTGTAGCTTCTCATGATATGGTTGCTGCACTAGTTAACTCAGCGGCTGATGCTAAATTAAATTACCATACAGGAATAGTTCAATCAAAAGATTCATTTTATGGACAACACAATCCAGAGGGTATGCCTATTGCTGCAGAACTACTACAAAAGTGGGAGGCCTGGGTAAAAGGAGGTGTTCTCTGTTCAGAAATGGAGGCAGCTACTTTATTTGTCGTTGGTTCATATAGAAAACTTCGTACGGGAGCAGTTTTATTAGTTGCTGGAGACCAGGCAAAAGGAGAGTCTCTAACAAAAGAAGAATATAAACAAAATATGACAGAGTCTATAAACATGATATTAGAGGCGAGTTTGGAGATAGAGGAGGAAAGTAGTAATGGCTAGAGTACCAGTAGGAGCTTATGTTCCGGGAGATTCATTTTTCCATAAAGCACACCCGTTTGTTAAATTTTACTGGGTCCTTTCATTTGTATTTTTCTGTTTTTTAAATAAGAATCCGTACATAAATTATGCATTGACCGTTGTAGGGTTAACTTTTGTCATTCTTGCAAAAACTTTTCCAAGCTACATAAGATCAATGGTTATATTTGGACCAGCTGCTTTTGCTATGATTTTCTTGCAGTCAATCGTACCTCCTGCAGTTTTTGATAACCCCCAGTACTTGGCAGATTTAGGACCCTTTTCGCTTTATACAGAGTCAATAATTTATGGAATGGTGTTTAGTAGTAGAATTTTATGTATTTGTACTTGGTCTATATTGATGTTGATGACACTACATCCCGGAGAGTTATCATCTGCGCTTCAGAGAGCCAAGGTACCATATACTGTAAACTTTATGATTACTACTACTCTGCAGTTAATTCCTATCCTTCAAAGGGAATTTGGAATAATTTTATCTGCTCAGAAATCAAGAGCAATGAAAGCTCAAGGATTTAAAGCCTTACTACCGAGTATCATTCCTGTTTTCGCGGGTGCTATTGATAGAGTTCAACAATTATCCATGAGTTTGGAAACAAGAGCATTTGGATCAGAGAATGAAAGAACTCTTTTAAGATACAAAACATTTACTAGCAAAGAAATTGCTTTATCAATTGCAGCTTTAGTCCCTGTTGGCTTAAGCATTTATGGAAGAGTTAGTTTAAATGGTTTTGTCCCTAGCGGTGGATTTACACTATCTCCACAAGTAGGAGTGTTCCTTGTTGGGTTTTGTGGTTTCGCATTTCTTTCAATAATATTTGGTGCTGGAATAGCAATAAGACTTTTTGGTAAAAAGTAATAAAATTAATTGATTAATACTCAAGATTTTATAAAAAAAAATTATGTATTTAATTACTGCATGTTCATATTTGACGCAATCGGATTTGGATCAGCATTTGCATTATTAATTCCAGGAAGTTACTTACCAGATGTAGCAATGGCTATTTCTGACAAATGGTATACACCATCACTAATTGTAATTATTTTTTATGCGGTAGGTATTTTTTCACAATTTCTCACCTCCGCAAGAAGAAATAAAGAGCAAGACTCAAAAAGGGGAGTTATTTTTTGGGGTATTTGCGAGAGAATTGGAATAATTGTTTTAGCCTTAACTTTAAGCAGCTACTCCAAAACTGATACGGGATTTATTTTTTTTGTTATAGCGTATATAATTTTTGTATTTAGCGCTGGTGCAATTCTTCCTTCATATTTTGACCTTGTTTCTCGGGTACTCTATAAATTTCGTTCAGTATTTTTTGCATTAAATTTGACTTTTGGCTCCGCTGCAGGATATTTAGTTTCTAGATATGTCGATTTTAAAATACTAGAGAACGGCTTAATAGACGGTTATTTATCCGGTCTAATTTTAGTAATAGCTGTTACCTCTCTATCGATGATCCCTCTTTTATTAATTCGAGAACCCCAAACGGGTAATATGCCTACAACAAAAATTTCACTTACTACATTGAGTATTCAAATAAATGTATGGAAGGAGACTTATAAAAATAATGTAGGCTTGAAAGCGGTATCTTTATCTAACTTTTTTAGCGCTATACCAGAGGCGATCACTCCATTTTTTAGTATTTGGTTAATTAGTTTTTATGACATACCAACAAATAGATTAGGTATGTGGGTGACATTTTTGCTATTAAGTCAAAGTATCGGAAGTTTCTTCGTTCCAATTATAGGAATTAAAATTGGTTTCAAGTACACATACATACTTGGGCTAAGTATGCATTTTATAGCTAGCGCAATATTTATTTTTACAGATTCAAATTTTCAGAATCTGATATTTATATTTGCAGGTCTTGGACTTGGGATATTTAATACCTCTCAAAGTAACTTAGCTGTGGAGTTGGGAGATGTTGGAGATGCCGGAAATACTAACGCAATGCTCACTGCTTTCAGAGTTCCAATCTTTATCTTGGTTCCATTATTAGTTGGTTTTTTTAACTCAAGTAGTTCCATTTTTTTAATTTTATCATTTTCAATGAGTTCAGCAATTATTGGTATCTTGATAGTAGCTTTTAAATTAACAGATCCCGTTCTACCAAAAGTCAGATTTTGGCTGAAAGATTCTTAATTTCTTCCTTTATAAAGAAAAAAAATGCCACCAGCTAAAACTGTTAATGAAGTGTATAAGTAAACTCCAAAAAGGACACAAATTCCTGAAACTAATACCAGGGAAAATCCTACCCGTAAATCACTATTGTAATTAGGAAAATAGTGAAAAATTCTATTCAATATGTGATTTTTATTTTTTGATCTTCGATCATCCACCAGTATTAATATAAACACACCAACAAGTGCTGCCAGTATGATTAATTGCTCACGTAAAGGTACAACTACCATTATAAATTAAGCCTTATAAGAAGACTGGGTTCCAGTTCTTGTTACCGAATCGCTTGCTTTTTGTATTCCTAAAGAAATTGATTCCTCTGGAGACTTCCCTGAGGCTATCCCAAAAGCAAAAGCTCCAACAAAAGCGTCACCAGCCCCAGTTGTGTCAATAGCAGTAACATGAGGAGCTGATATTTTTACTACAGAATTCTCCAAAACCAATGCGGCTCCATTTTCTCCAAGGGTAACGATTAAATTAGATGAAATTGTATTTGCATATGAGATTAAGTTTTCATCATTATAAGCATCCATTCCTGTAATTGTTGAAAACTCAACCTCATTCGGTACAAACCAATCTGTTAATTGTAGTAACTCATCTGAGGGAATTTTTGCTGGCGCTGGGTTAAGAATTGTTGTAATACCATTATTTTTTGCAACTGAAAATACTTCTTGAGTAACACTCATAGGTATTTCAAACTGGCCAATTAATACATTCAAATCTCCTATTTCCAATAATGAAGAGGCAGCTTTTTCTGCATCAATTTTATCATTTGCTCCAGAGACAACAATTATTCTATTTTGTCCAGATTGGTCAACCCAGATTGGTGCTACACCACTTGAACCATCTACTTTTTGAATATGTTCAACATTTACCCCACATTTGATGTAATTATCAACTGTCATATCTGCATAAACATCATCACCAAGGCACGTAATCATAAAAGTTTCTGCACCTAAAAGGCCAGCCATCACAGCTTGATTAGCACCCTTGCCACCAAAACCCATTTGATAAGAATTACCGAAAACAGTTTCTCCATCTGACGGTATTGTTTCTACATAGGAAATTTGATCAATGTTGGAGCTTCCAACTACACATATTTTAGGATTCATTAGTTGATTATATCTTGATGTGAAAATCATATCTAGTATGATTTTAAATATGGATATTGATTGGGATGCAAAAGTACTTAGCTCTCTTAATCCAATTATCAGTAACCTTAGAGAAATTCAAATAAATAATCAGGAAATAGAGAATGTTGCTGACTGGCTTGCATATGAAGAATTTCCCTCACCTCAAAATAATAAAACAAAAAAAAATCCAGAGGAAGTAATTAGAACAACACTTCTTATAAATACTCTTAATTTTGCATTTACAGATTTTGAAAAGAGTGTCAAATATGAAATTGAACGAGATGGATACATTTTTTCAGATAGTGAGGCTATGTTTACTCAGATAAATGAGGCACTTGCATCTGGCATACATCTTTATGATGGTGCAGTACTTTCATCTTTAGACATGGACCAATTGAATAAAATATTTTCTGGCAATATTGAAATGCCAATGATGAATGAGAGATTAGAAATATTAAAAGAGGTCGGAGAAAAATTATCCTCTGAATATAAAGGAGATTGGATTAATTTTATAAATCAGGGCCCCAAGAAATTGTACAGTAACGGAGAGGGTTTAATTGAAAGATTAATTACAGAATTTCCAAGATTTGATGACAAAACAATCCTTGAAGATGGACATGAAGTACATTTTTATAAATTAGCTCAATTGGCTTTTTGGGGGATTCATGGAGAACTCTCTGGAGCCGGTCACTTTGTGGTTGAAGATATGCATAAAATGAGTGCATTTGCAGATTACATTGTACCTGTTGCACTAGAAGTAATGAAAATCATTACATATTCAGAGACATTAAATAATAAAATCATGAATGGTCAGCTAATAGAAAGGGATTCACAAGAAGAGGTCGAAATTAGAGCCGTGAGTTTATACACAACAGCAAAACTTACTGAAGAGGTTAATAAAAGAAGACCACTAGATAAACAAATAATAATCCCACAACTTGATTACAGATTATGGAAACAATATCATGCTACACATAGACCACATCACCTAACAGTTACAACGATGTACTAATTTGAAAAAGTTTATAATAGATGCAGATACAGGATCAGATGATGCTGTAGCTATTTTGTTAGCACTCCAAGATCCTTCAATTGAAATTCTAGGAATATCAGTTGTATCAGGAAACGTTCCATTACAACAAGGAATTAAGAATACTATTTCAACAATGGACATGACTGAAAAAAAAGTAAAAGTATTTGCTGGTGCAGATAAACCACTAACACGGGAGTATGAGGAGGTATACGTACTAGAGAAATTTATGGAGCATGTAAAATCATTAAAATCTAGCTCTGCAAGTGGTCAGTGTGTTCATGGTATAGATGGAATGGGTGATATAGGTATAGAGTCTTCAACGGAAGAGTATGAAGAGAAAAATGCAATAGACTTCATAATAGATACAGTTAATGAAAATCCTAATGATGTAACACTTGTAACTCTTGGACCGCTAACAAATATCGCTCTAGCTATGCAAAAAGATTCATCAATATCAAAAAAAATAAAACATTGTTACGTAATGGGAGGCACTTCTGATGGGACAGGAAATGTATCAGCTGCAGCAGAATATAACATCTGGGTGGACCCAGAAGCTGCAAAAATATGTTTTGATTCAGGCATGAATATAACAATGGTGGGTTGGGACAATTCCTATAAATACGCGATGCTTAAAGAAGAGGAGATTGAAGATTTGAGATCTCTAAACAGTAAGCTAGCTGATTTTTCAGTTGATATTCAAAAAACACTGATTGATCTAACTTTTACAACCTACGGTTTTCATGGATTTGACTTACCTGATCCTATCACTATGGCTATTGCTTTAGATAATTCAATTATTGAAGACTCTGAGCAGCTACACGTAATAGTCGACACTAGAGATGGTATTACTAGAGGACAAACAATAGTTGATTATTTTAACGTAGAAGAAAAAAATCAGAACATAAGAGTTGTAACAAAGTCAGATAAAGACAAATTTATGAATTTATTAAGAAAATCTTTAAAGTAATAAATTAATTTACACCTAAATCGAAAAGAGTATAACAATGTGTAAGTGCTTAAAGAATCCACTTATAAAACTCTCATAAGCCTCAAAGGTGCAAAAAATCTAATATTTTTTGGATACCTTGGGAGAGCTCCTTATGCAATGCTCCAAGTGGGTATGGTCATTTTTGGAAACTACAAGACTGGTTCTTATGCAGTAGGTGGTGCTATGGCTGCTGGATTCAGCATTTCCAATGCTTTAATCCAACCAGTAAATGGCAGATTAGTTGATAAAGTTGGCCAAAGAAAAGTTGTAAGTTTCTTACTTGCTGGATTTATCATGACTTCTTTATTCGTAACCATTGGGGAGTTCGAAAGAGATTTAATCTACATTATGTTATCAGTTTTTCTAGGAGTTACAGTTCCAAACATTGGAGCATATACGAGAAGAAATTGGAAAGTAATAACTGAAGAAGCAGATAATCAAAAAGTTCAGGCAATAGAATCTTCCATAGATGAGCTCAACTTTCTAGTAGGTCCATCTGTTTTTGCCACTGTATCAAACTACTTAAATCCTATAATTGCACTTTATATAGCTATCGTGAGTTCAATAGTGGGAACAATTGGAGTAGTGTTTTCAAGGTCAATTGAAGTTACCAACCATCAAAGTCTTAATAATGAGAAGACATCTATATGGATTTCAAAAAATAAACTACCTTTATTGACAACATTAATCTTTGTAGGTGCTTGTTTAAGTTCAATTTCTGTTTATGTTGTCGCAAAAGAAGATATAGAGAATATTAAAAACCTGACAGCCTTTTATTATTTAATTAATGGCTCAACAGCGCTACTCAGTGCATTATTTTATGGATATTATTTCAGCAACACGAAGAATTTGAACAAGTACAATATTGTATTTGTCTACCTAGCAATATCAGTTTCTACTTTTTTCTTTTTCAACACCAAGAATCTAATTTTATTGGCTGGTTTACTATGCGGTTTCGGTATAGGTCCAATATTTTTACTTGCAAACAGTTATGTGTCAAACGTCACAAAAAGTAGTACTTTAACGGAGGCGTATTCTTGGCTAGCCAGCTCTGTAGGGTTTGGAATCGCGTTAGGTTCTAGTCTTTTTGGTTATGTAATCGAGTCCTATTCACTTAGTAGTGCAAAAAATCTTTTCTTAATATTTACGATTATCCCACTTTTTCTTTTACCATTCAATAAGGGATGGCATGCTAAAGAAAAAATTAATTCATAAAGTATTAATACTTTCAATTTTTTTTGGTTACTGTTCAATAAACACAATTGCAGATAGTGATAATAAGATAAACAACTGTATTGAGTTAGCTGATGAAATTGAAACAATATTTGATGTAATCCAGATTGAAGCTTACGAAAGTGAAATTTATAAAACATACTCTTACGTTGATGCGACAAAACTAGATTATGTTTACGAAGCTTTAAGAATTAACAAAATAGGACTAAATGGCCTAGATAGTATTCTTGCCAACTATGAAATTAATAATTCAGATTTACAAAGTCTTATCGATGGCTTTTATGGAAATTTTGAAGATTCGAAAAATGCTAATACCGCTCTTGAACAACATTTAGTTTCAATTGGAAATAATTGGACCATTCAAGATGAAGTTCAATGGTGGGAAGAAAATCAAGAGTACAGCATTAAATTTTGGAGAACCTCTGATGAATATAGAGACCTTTTGTCTTCAAAATCTCAAAACACTCTAACACCAGATCCGGATTTTGTTGTCAGCGACAGTTATCCCACAGGTGTTTTAAGAAAATATTGTGGAAGTTTATAGGTCATAAGTCACATAAAAGCTTGTATACGATTAGGGTGATTGTAATGGTCTCTAGAACTCAAATAAATATCTCCTCATGTAGTTTTGATAAACTGATAGAAATCCACGGTCAATGACTGATACAATAAAAGGCTCTTTATGGATGGTTGGCGGGGTTTTCTGCCTCACTTCCATGGCAGTTGCTGGAAAAGAGATTTCACTCCAAATAGATACTTTTGAAATCTTATTTTACAGAAGTGTAATAGGGGTATCTATTATTTTATTTTTCCTAATAAAGAAGGACTTACTTCATGAAGTGAACATAAAAGAGATAAAAACACACCTTAAAAGGAATATTGCTCATTTTACTGGTCAAAACCTTTGGCTCTATGCGTTGGCATCAATCACTCTTGCTGAAGTCACGTCACTAGAATTTACAATGCCTATTTGGATAGTATTGTTTTCATACTTAATGCTTAATGAGCAACTGGATAAATATAAAATATTATCTGTGCTTATAGGGTTTCTCGGTGTGATAATTACAGTAAGACCAGATATTGAAAGCATCAATCTAGGATTAGTCGCCGCAGCAATCTCTGCAATTGCCTTTGCACTAACGAATATTTATACACGAAGACTTACAAGAACTGAATCAACTCTAACTATTTTATTCTTCTTAACTACAATTCAGTTAATATTCGGTTTAATTACATCTCTTCTAGATGGAGAGTTAGATATACCAACGAACGAAAATATAGCATGGATTGTGGTAATTGGATTTGCTGGTTTGGGCGCTCACTATTGTATAACAACAGCTTTGTCACTTGCACCTCCAACAGTAGTTGCCCCAATCGATTTACTAAGGTTACCGATTGTTGTCTCAATAGGGGTTTTGTTCTATTCGGAACAAGGAGATATTTTTATTTATTTTGGTGCAGCCTTAATCATTTTTGCAAATTTTATAAATTTAAAAAAAGCAAATAGTCGATAATTTAAACTCTAAAACTAGTTATTAATTTAAAAGAATCTTTTACTTACTTTTGATATCCTTTATACAATATGAAAAATAAATATTTTATCGATACGGATACTGCATCTGATGATGCAGTTGCATTATTAATGGCACTTGAATGGGACGATGTTGAAGTTTTAGGAATCAGCATTGTTTCAGGAAATATGTCAGTCGAGCAGGGAAGTGTTAATGCAAGGTACACAGTTGAGCTTTGCAAGAAAGATGTTCCTGTTTACGTTGGGGCAGATGCACCTTTAGTAAAAAAAAGAGAGCATGCCGATTGGTTCCATGGACCTGATGGAATGGGCAACATGAATTATCCCATGCCAAAACTTCAAGAAACTAATGAAGATTTCATTGAGGTTTTAAATAACCATATTAATCAATATCCCGACGAAATAACTTTAGTAACCCTAGGTCCACTAACAAATGTGGCTAATTTTATAAAAAAATATCCAGAGTCTTTCTTAAAACTCAAAAATATCGTAATCATGGGTGGGGCCTCAAATACAGTAGGAAACGTAACTCCGGCAGCTGAATATAACATATGGTGTGATCCTGAAGCTGCAGATATAGTTTTTAAATCGAAGCATCATGATATAGCTATGGTGGGCTGGGAGTTATGTAGAGGTGAAGCAAATCTAACTGAGGAGGAAATGGAGTTCGCATATAGCCTTAAGACAGAAAAAGCAGATTTCACAATAGATTGTAATAAACATGCTCTTGATTCAAGCCAAAATTGGTTGGGAGATCCAGGTCTTGGATTACCTGATCCAGTAGCGATGGCGGTAGCACTAAACCCAGCTGTGACAACAAAGGTCTCAAGACACAACGTTCAAGTTGTAATAGACGGGCCCGCTAGAGGAATGACTATTGTCGATCAACTGCATGTCGGTGAAAGTGAGCCTCATATAGATGAGCATTGGAGTCACACAGAAAGAAATATTAACGTTATTTGGGAAATCGATAGTGACGAGTGGAAAGAAACACTATATAAAACTATTCGCGATTAGTCATTACCCCAAGTATCTTCAATATATCCTTTTCGCCCACTAGCCTTTGCATACATTTCATAACGCATAGCTTGCTTTTTATAGAAATCCTGATGATATTCCTCAGCAATATAAAATTTAGGTGCAGTAGAGATTGCAGTAACGATAGGTTTATCAAATTTTCCTGAATCACCAAGTTCTTTTTTAGAGGTTTCAGCAGCTTGCATTTGATTTTCCCCTACAGTAAAAATTTCAGTTCTGTATTGTGAGCCAACATCTGCAAACTGATAATTCAGAGCAGTTGGATCAATATTTCTCCAAAATACTTCAAGAAGCTCTTCGTAAGTGACGATATTTGGATCATATAATATTTCAACAACTTCTGCATGCCCAGTTTCTCCTGTTACAACGTCTTCATAAGTAGGATTTTCCATTGTGCCACCCATATATCCAGAAGTTGCACCGAGAACTCCTTCTAATGCTTCGAAAGGTGGTTCCATGCACCAAAAACACCCACCGGCAAAATATGCTTTTTGATTTCCAGTATCAGTTGTTTCTTCATTTTCAGTTGTCATAATTACTTCTTTCTCAGCAGTTTCTATTGTTGCTGTGCATGATATCAATATTAATAAGAGTGCGATTTTTAAAAACTTCATATTACGAATGTTATTGCATAATTACTGGAATCGTAAATTACAAAAAACGATAAATATCTTAGTTATTAAATTAAGAGTTGCTTAATTAGATAAAAATAATAAAATTATATTAATCCTTCGACTTTTAAAGCGGAGAGAGGAAAAATGAAAAAAACAGTACCTTATATTGTAAATTTAAAAAACAATGAGAATATTTCAATGGTTACCGCTTATGACTACCCTTCAGCAAAAGCTGCTTCCGAAGCAGATATTGATGTCATTTTAATTGGAGATTCTCTTGCTCAAGTAGTTTTGGGTCACGAAGACACCCTTTCAGTTACAGTTGAAGAAATGCTACATCATGTAAAGGCAGTGAGCAATGCAAAGCCAAATTCACTCGTAGTGGCCGACATGCCTTATATGTCTTATCACATAGGAGTAGAAGACACATTAAGGAATGCAGCAAAGTTTATTCAAATAGGAAAAGCTGATGCGGTAAAAGTTGAAGGCGGTTCAAAAAGAAAAGACACCATAGAGGCATTAGTAAATGCAGAAATACCAGTAATGGGTCATTTGGGACTCACTCCTCAGTCCAAAAACATGATGGGTGGCTACAAGGTACAGGGTAAAACACTCGAGTTGGCAAAGAAATTATTTGAAGATGCCCTCCTTCTACAAGAACTTGGTTGCTTTTCAATGGTACTTGAGGGTGTACCCTCCATAGTTGCTGAATCAATTTCTGAAGCACTTACTATACCAACAATTGGTATAGGTGCTGGTAAGTTCACAGATGGTCAAGTTCTTGTACTTCATGATATTTTGGGAATGAAGTCAAAGGAATACGTAGACGCTAAATTTGTTAAAAGATATTCAAAGCAATATGAAGACACTGTTGAGGCACTTAAGAATTATAAATCTGAGATCCAAAATAATGAATTTCCAACTGAAGATCATTCTTATGCAATGGGACCAGACTTACAAGAATCCCTAGAAGAATGGAAAAAAGAAATTAAAAAAATTCTGTCATAAGCTATTTCTAGTATTAAATTGTAAGTACCTGCTTCAAAAGAAGCCACGTACAAGTGTCCATAGGAGAAAAAATGACTAAATATGACTTGGTCTCAATCGTAAGACCTACAGCAGACGACAGTCTTGTTGAAGAAATTCACAATAATATTACTGAAATAATTACTACCAATGGTGGTTCAATTTCAGAGCAAGGTGTTTGGCAAAAAAGAAAACTTGCTTATCAAATAGAAACTTTTAATGAAGGTATCTATTCTATTACAACCTTTGAAGCACCTCCAACAGTGCCAAGTGAACTTGATAGAGTGCTAAAAATATCTGATGATGTGATTAGACACAAAGTCTTAAAGATGGAAAGCTAGAGGTATAAACATGGTAGATAATACAGTAACAATAGTTGGAACTATAACAATGGATCCTGAACTAAGAACAACAAACTCGGGAATGTCAGTCCTTGATATCAACTTTGCAGGACCTAAGAAACGAAGATTTACCGATGGTGAATGGGTAAATGTTGATGATGACCCACAATACTTCAGCGGTGTAGTTTTTGGACAACAGGCTGAAAATGTAAGTTCATCTTTAACTAAAGGGATGAGAGTAATAATCGTTGGAAAACTTAATTATTCAACCTGGGAAGATCAGCAAGGTGGAAATCGATCAAAAGTTTCTATTGTGATTGATGAAATCGGACCAGCTTTAAAATGGGCAACAGCAAGTGTAGATTCAGGCTCTTCAGGATCTTCAGATATGCCAAAAGCTAGAGATAATTTTGAAGAGAACGAAGCACCATTTTAGGAGGTATGTAAATGGGACAAGCACAAGGTCAAAAAAGAGCTCCAAAGTTTAAGGCTTCAAAATATGAGGCACCTAAACCAAGAAGAGTAACAAAAGAACAAATTTCAAGAGCTACATACAAAGATGTTAAGTTATTGGAAAAATTCGTCTCAGACAGAGGGAAAATAAGATCAAGTTTAATTACTGGAATTACAAAACAGGAACAAGCTAAAGTAGCCCGTCTTGTCAAGGTTGCAAGAGAGCTTGCATTACTTCCATATGTAACAACAAGTACTTACAAACAATCATACAACAGACGATGAAGTTAATACTTAAAGAAGACATATCTAAGTTAGGTCGCAAGGGCGACATCGTAAATGTTGCTAAAGGTTATGCTCGAAACTACTTAATACCAAAAAATATAGCAATGGTAGCTACAACAAAAAATGTAAAAATAGCTGAGAGGATGCAAGAAAAAAGACAAGCAGTACTTGAAGAAAGTAGCCAACTAGCTGATTCCATTCAGCAAGCTTTAGCGGATGCACACTTAGTTATAGCTCAAAATTCAACCGATGAGGGAACATTATATGCTGCTGTGACGAATGCTCAAATAATTGAATCAATCGAAAAGTTTTCAACATTTAAATTAGAAGAAGATCAGGTTATTGTAGAAAATCAGGTTAAAGAGATTGGTTTACACACAGTCAAAATACAACTAAGTTCAGATGTCAATTTTGACGTAACTTTGGAAATAGTTCCTGAAACAAAATAATGGCTGGACCAGAAGCAGTTTCATCCAGTGACTCATTTGGAGTTCAGAAAGCTCCACCAAGTAGTATTGAAGCGGAAGAAGCTCTTTTAGGTAGCGCACTTTTATCAAGGGATGCCTCAAATAGATTAATGGAGGCAATAAAGCCTGGAGATTTCTATAGCCCAAATAATGAAAAAATATTTGAGGCTATGAAAGAATTATTTGATTCTGGAAAACCTATAGACAGCGTTACGGTCTCTGAAATTGTATTTAAAAACAAGAACACAACAAGTTTAAATGCTTCATATATTGCTCGTTTGGTTGAAAATGTTCCCAGTTCAGCAAACTTTGAAAGATATATTGAAATCGTATTAGAACACTCAAATAGAAGAAAATTACTTAAAGCTAGTGGAAGAATAGAACTGCTTGCGTATACCTTGGATAAAGATATTTCTTCCGTTATGGATGAAGCAGAGCAATCAATATTTAATGCATCCGATGATGCTATTGGCGACGGTTTAATTGGTGTTGCAGATTTTTTAAATGAAGCAATTGAGCAGATTGAAGAAATTGAAAATCAAGGTACTGGACTTTCAGGGTTACCAACCCACTTCGTTGACCTGGATAATACTTTAGCTGGGTTACAAGATGGTAACTTAGTAATCATTGCTGCTCGACCAAGCATGGGTAAATCATCTCTAGCACTTAATATTGCAACTAATGCCGCGAAAGAAAATAAAACAGTTGCTTTTTTCTCTCTTGAGATGACAAAAGAAGAATTAGTTCAAAGAGTTCTATTCTCAGAAGCAAAAGTAGCCTCTGGGGACGCAAGAAAGGGTCAACTTGGTCCAGAAAAATGGTCAAGAGTTGTTGAAGCTGCTTCGAAAGTAAATACTATGCCACTGTATTTTGATGATGCCTCTGTCATTACTGTTACAGACATTAGAGCTAAATCTAGAAGGCTAAAAGCATCAAAGAACCTAGACTTAATAGTCGTTGACTACATCCAGTTGATGCAAGGTAATTCAGGTGATAATAGGCAACAAGAAATTGCTGAAATTAGCAGAAACTTAAAAGGGTTAGCAAGAGAATTAAAGGTACCAATAATTGCTCTTTCTCAGTTGAACAGAGCAGCAGAAGCAAGAGAAGACAAGAGACCAAGACTTGGAGATTTAAGAGAGTCTGGTGCAATTGAGCAAGATGCTGATATTGTAATGATGATTTATAGAGATGATTATTACAATCCTGCAACTGAAAGACCAGGTGTTGCGGAAATTAATATTGTTAAAAACAGATCAGGTTCAACTGGTAAAGTTGATCTTTATTTCAGTAAGGAATATACACAATTTACAAATTACTCAAATCAATCTGAGTAAATGAACCCTACAACAAAAGCCTATTCAGGAATAATTTTATTAGCTATTTCTTGGGGAACAATTCCATTAATAATACGGACATCTGATATTGACTCATTATCTCTGGTGGGGATAAGAACTTTACTAGGAAGTTTATTTTTATCATTTTTTATCATTAAGAAAGGTTTGAACTTTAAAGAGTTATTACGTCCAGGGATTATTCTTGGTCCGCTCTTGGCAATCCATTGGGTAACAATGTTCGAATCTATAGAACTAAATTCAATTGCAGTAGGGATAGGTTTAATTTTTTCATACCCAATTTTTTTATTACTATTTGAATATTTAAAAGGTACTCAATTAACACTATTCCAAGTCTTACTAATTTTATTAGGGTTTTTAGGTGTTTACTTATTATTAGAAATTGACTCAATAAATTCTATAGAGGGTGTTATTTATGGAATAATTAGTGCAATTAGTCTTGCCTTAATAATAACCATCGGAGAAAAATTTTCTAATTCTTTAGGAGGACTAAATGTAGCATTTGCCCAGTTGGTTTTTGCAGCAATTATTTTATTTTACTTTACCCTTGATGGAATGCCCTGGTTGTTTAAGAACCCTTTTGTTGGGATGTTTTTAGGCTTTTTCTTGACGGGGGTAGGGTTGTCAACATATTGGTATGTTGTAAAGATAATTAAACCAATCTCAGTAAGCACTATTAGTTATTTAGAACCTTTAACTGGAGTAGTCTTAGGAATTTACTTATTAGGAGAATCTATAAATGTCCGCCAGTTTATTGGTTTTGTTCTCGTAATTGTTATGGGTATATTGCAACTCGTTTACGATACTAAGCTTAAGTCAACTCGACAATAAAAGTTAATTCTTTAAGAGCATCTTTCAAATTCCAGATACAATCAGTACTTCTTAAATATGAGATAAGAGAGTTTTTTTGAATATAAATAGGGTATGTAATTTTTTTAAACTCATTCCTATCTAAATGGTCAACTAAAATATTTCCATCGATCTTTTTAATTGAATCCGAAGATGGTTTTATTGTCACGATACAATCAACATTCATAAAAGACTCCTCATTAAAGCTGAGGTTTTGATTTTTAAGGTCTATAAAGCTTTTAGTGATGATAAAATAATCATCACTCAGCTCGTTTAAAAAATTCACGGAGATTTTCAATAAATCTCGATTTTTTTTCAAATATAAAACATTATCTTTCAAGATTAAAATATTTTTTATCACTAATACAAAGATACTTTCATTACAGACTAAGAAGGATTGCAATCTCAAAAAATTTCACTATGTTTATATCATGAAAACTTACAAAGGAAAAAATGCTTCACCTGGTTGGAGTTTTTCAAAAGCTCAATTTCTAAGAAACGAAATAAACTTTGACTTACCAGTAAAGTTTGATTTCCAAATGGGTCTTGAGACGCAAAACACAAAATATGATTTATTACTCCACAAACTACAGTCAGATAATAGAGATACGGAAGCTGAAATAATTGATGCTTATAAACTAATTCTGAATGATCCAGAAATACTTAATAAATGTCATGAGCTAGATCCTCGGGACTCAAGAAATATTTATTCTGTCTTTTCAGATGCAGCAGGACAATTAGAAGCTCTTGATGATGACTATTTTAAGCAAAGATCTGAAGATATTTTATCAATTGGTAAAGAGTTAATTTTGACCATGCAAGGGGCACAATCAAATAATATTGATGATGAGGACGTAATAATTATTGCAAAAGATTTAACCCCAAATGATACTTCAGTTTTGAATCTAAAAAAAGTAAAAGGTTTTATTGTAGAGAATGCTGGACCAACTTCCCATACTGTAATTGTCGCAAAAAACCTAGGTATACCTTGTGTAATTGGGATAGAAATAGAGACATTAGAGTATATTGAAAATGCTTCAATTGTCATTAATGGTTCATCTGGAGAAATTTATACCGACCCGACTGAAGAAATAATCGAAAAAGTCAAAGATTTCCAAAATCATAAACTTGATGTATTTAATAATTATACAGGAGAGAACATGTCTAAACTCGGGATTGAGTTTAGGGCAAACATTGGAAATGAAGAAGAATTAGAACTTTTTAACGATAAGCTGATAAATTCAATCGGTCTTTTTCGTTCAGAATTTGTATATATCGATTCTGATAGTCCACCAACACTGGATAAACAAATATCCATTAACAATAAGCTGAGTAGAAAATTTTCTAATACAGTTGTATTTAGGACTCTTGATATAGGTGGAGATAAAAAAGTACCTTATTTAAATTTACCAGAAGAAGAGAACCCATTTCTTGGCATCAGAGGTATAAGACTCTCCCTACTAAATAATGAAATTTTTAGAGAACAAATAATTTCAATACTGTCATCTGAACTACTGCCAAAAGTAAAGATAATGTTTCCTATGGTCTCTCTGCTTGATGATTTCAATAAGGCTAAAACTATTGTTGTTGAAGAAGCTAATAAGTTAGGTGTCGAGGTCCCGAAACTAGGAGTGATGATAGAAACACCATCTGCAGCTATTTCTGCAAAAACATATATTAATGATGTAGATTTTTTCTCTATAGGTACAAATGACTTAATCCAATATACGTTGGCAGCTGATAGAGGACTTGCTTCACTGGCAAGTTACCATGATTGCTTACATCCATCAGTATTACATTTAATTAATAATGTTATAGAAGTTGGTAAAGAGTATGGTATTGAGGTATCAGTATGTGGAGATATGGCCTCCGATATTGAGGGTGCAAAAATATTATATGCTCTAGGTTTGAGAATATTTAGCTTAGCTCCTTCACAGGCTCCATTAATTCTAAGTTCGATTTTAAATTCTCATGAAAAAATAACTAATTTAGAAACAAAAGAAATTCTTAGTCAAAAAAATTCTCAAAACGTCAGAAGTCTCATAAGATAAGAAGATATTGAAAGTACACGGAATCCTGCTTGCTGCAGGAAAAAGTATAAGATTTAAAGAAAATAAGTTATTTTCAATTGTGAATGACTTCCCAATAATAAAATATCCTATCGAAACTTTTACAAATTCCTCCCTTATTGACACATTAACTATTACTACCGATACCAAAAATAAAAAAAAGATTGAAGATATTTTCTCTGATAGAATTTCAGAAAAAATAACTTTTATCGAAGGAGGCAGTTCGAGAAATGAGAGTGAGTTCAATGCATTAAAATATTTAGAACTACAGTCCGTCCAAGAAAATGATTTGATCGTTATTCACGATGCTGCAAGAGCATTTTTAAGTACAGATTTGCTTAATCGTCTTATTCTTCATGCTCAAGAATTTGGTTCAGCCTCTCCATATATATCTTCAGGACTACTAATTAATGATGGGAACGAAATTATAGAGAAAGGGATAGTAGAAATACAAACACCTCAAATATTTGATTTTAAAAATTTAATGAAATCTTATAAAGAAGCATCTTTAGATGGTTTCAATTCAGTAGATACAACAGAATGTATTTCGAAATATACAAAAATAATTCCTCAAGTAATTGAAGGTGAAACCCTTAATAAAAAAATTACATATAAACAAGACTTAGATGAATTGAAAGAGATTTTAGAGATTTAAATTATGAGTTTACTATCAAGGTTTGAAAAAAATATTTCTGAGAGAGGAGAGTCTCTCAGAGTAGGACTAGTTGGAGCTGGACAAATGGGTCAAGGTATTGTTGCTCAACTTAACAAAACTAAAGGAGTAGATCTCCAACTTATAGTTGACAAGAATCAAGATAAGCTTGAGAAAGCACTGGAGAAATATACAAGCCAAGGTAAAAAAACTGTTTTATCACAAACAATACAATCTATTGATGACTTAGAGTTAGATGTCGTCATTGAGGCAACTGGAACACCTTCATCAGGTGCAGACGTGGCCAAAAAAGTTTTAAATAGAGGCATACACCTAATACTTCTAAATGTTGAGACTGAGGCAACTATTGGTTTGGCATTGAGAGAAGAAGCCGAGAGGAACAACTGTATTGTCACAGTAGGGGATGGCGATGAACCAGTTGCTGCCGTTGAGCTTTTTGATTTTGCAAGTGAATTATCTCTAGAAGTCATAGCCATTGGTAAGGGTAAAAACAACCCTTTTGACTGTTTTGCAACCCCAAAACAGCTGGAGCAAGAGGCTATATCTAAAAAAATGAACCCTTTTATGTTGACTAGTTTTGTGGATGGAAGCAAGACCATGATTGAAATGGCTGCTCTTGCTAACTATTTAGATTTTGATATTGATGTTGATGGAATGCACGGACCAGAAGCAACATATCAAACTTTAAATAAAATTTACAAACCAAAAAGTAGTGGAGGAATTTTATCTAAAACAGGAGTAGTAGATTTTGCTTTTGGTGTAGCACCTGGTGTTTTTGCTGTTGTCTACTCTGAAGATGAATATGTAAACTATGAAATGGAATACTTAAAAATGGGCAAAGGCCCATACTGGACATTAGCAAGACCCTATCACCTAACAAGCTTAGAAATTCCAAGAACAATCATGAGCTTAGAGGTAAACAAAGAGACTAGATTAAGTGCAAAGAACTGGAATGTAGAAGTTGTAGCTTTTGCAAAGAATGATATTTTGCCTGGTACAAACTTTGGATCAATTGGAGGAGAACTTATTTATGGTAAGGCACTTAAATCAAAAAATTCAGTTGGAATGGCTCCTCTTGGTATCGCAGAAAACAATACGGCTCAAAATCTTATCAAAAAAGGTGAACCAATTTTAATAAATGATGTAGAAATGACTGAGAATAATTTATTTGATTATTGGTCTCAACAAAAGGGCTTAAAAAATATTGATTAATTTCTTTACCGGGTAAAATAAGTAAAGTTATGGATAAACCTACACAAAGAAATGGTGCAAGCTACGTAAAATCAGACGTTGTTGACTTATATAAGTCAGAAACTAACAACTCATCAACTCATGCGTTCCATTTTGACACCGAAGAAATAAATCAATTCTGTGATTTTACAGACAAGATTGAAACATTAATTAAGAATTCACCAGTCAAACATGGTTCCGTAACTATTTTTACTCCACATACAACAACTGCTGTCTTAATCAATGAATCTGAAACAGGCTACATAAATGATTTTAAAAGAAAACTAGAAGACTTAGTACCCTCTGATTCGTATTATGAGCATGATGACTGGGATTTAAGAACTGAAAATATGCAAGAAGATGAAAATGTTAATGGTAGATCTCACGTTAGGGGCTCAATAATTGGTTCAACGGCAATTACTTTACCAATTGTTGATGCGGAAATGATTATTGGAAGATGGCAAAGATTATTTTTTGTAGAACTCGACTGTGCAAGGCCAAGACGTTTATTTATTCAAATACAAGATATAGGCTAATTTTTTAGTTTTAAAAAGTAATCTGGTTCTTCGTTTATTCTCCACTTTATGTTACAACCCATACTTGGAAGTTGGGTCTGCAATGGGCCCTGACCTGAAAGCATGGCCTCCACAGCACTTCTAAGACTATCTCCTGTAACGGGTTGATCATTTCCTGGTCTAGAATTATCCAATTGTCCTCGATACACAAGAGATTGAGTATTATCAAATAGGAAAAAGTCAGGAGTGCACTGAGCAGTAAATTCTTTGGCAGCTTTTTGATCTTCATCAACAACATAAGGGAATTTATATCCTAATTCCAATGCATATTCTTGCATCTTATCAAAACTGTCCTCAGCATATTTTTCTTGAGAGCTATCATTGGAATTTATTCCTATAACTCCAATATTTTTCTCTAAAAGTTCATTTGATAGCATAACTAATTCATTATTAACATGCTTTACAAACGGGCAGTGATTACAGATAAACATGACAAGAGTTCCATCTTTTTTAGAAAAATCTTCATTTGTGTATGTTTTTTCATCAATACCATGTAGTTCAAATTTTGGCATTTTTGTGCCTAAAGGCAACATAGTTGATTCGACATCCATAGAAATCCTTTGTTTAAAGCTTTTATTATATAAAAAAATGTGAATTATATGAAGTTTTATGACCAAAATTGGTAAAAAAGCGTTACATAAAAATTTTTAGGTTAAAAAAAGTCAAATTAAAACTGATAATTTTAGTCATATACTGAGATTGTTGAAAATCAACACAAAACGATCGTTAGGGGGATTGTAATATGAAAGAATCCATACAACGCGTTGGCGGTGCTATGTCAGGAATGGTTATTCCTAACATTGGTGCTTTCATCGCTTGGGGTTTGATTACAGCACTTTATATA
>Ga0233444_10001172_pt1 | contig 30522 bp, 17 predicted proteins | sample SI_124_October20_6_FD_182792 | JGI IMG/M metagenome (GOLD analysis project Ga0233444, IMG submission 182792) | Seawater microbial communities from Saanich Inlet, British Columbia, Canada - SI_124_October2016_10_MG | ecosystem: Environmental > Aquatic > Marine > Inlet | place: Canada: British... | reverse complement strand
AAGCCACCTTACGGATGGCTTTTACGAGTATTTTAATAGCTAAAAACTAGTTTCTAATCCATAAAGCGGTCTGAGATTGCGTTGAATTAAAAAGCTGTACTATATAAGTTCCTTTAACAATATGAGATAAATCAATTGCATTATAACCTTCTGAAAGGTATAATTCAGCTATCAACTTCCCAGAAAGATCATGAACCGAAAGTAGCGATGCCCTATCGATTGAATTTAATGTGAGGAGGCCGTCAACAGAAGGATTTGGAAAAATCGATAATGGATTGTTATTTATTTGAGTAATCGAAAGTAGCGAACCTGATACAGAGAACTGATCAAAACCTGCTTCAACCAAATGATTTGAGGCTTCTAAGTCCATTGTTTCCACAATTAGCTGCATGTTTTGTGTAAGGGAAAAATCTACAGGAACATCCACTTGTTGATTTTGCCAATTTGAAGAAGCTGTTTCAACAGTTCTGTAGTCTACTAAAATTGTTTCTTCACCGTTGGAGAGTTTAATCAGTAATGAATCGTTCGCAGGAGGGCTTACTTCGCTTATATTTTGAAACCAAGTACTGTAAGATATAGAAACCGATTGGTAAGAACTTAAATCCATTGAGGGTGAAATAATTCTAGTGAAACCGCTCGAAACATCCGAAGGATTGGCTATTGATATGATTAAATCATTAGATGTTAAAGAACAACTCATATTGGGATTAGCCTCCAAAAGCGCAACTAGTTGTAAGCCATCAGAACCAGTAATTGAAAATACAGGAATTGAAACCTCATTACCAAAACTACCACCTGAGGTTGAAAGGGGTTGCCCAGTATCCTCATTGTTGTAAATAATAACTGCCGAAGCTCCTGCATTCTGGGCATTTAGTGCTTTTAAACCAAATTCACATGAACCTCTTCTTACAAGAGCAATTGCGCCTGACAAGTCTAAAGAAATGACATCACAAGCTTGTGCATTCTGATCATCTGTATGAATTATAAACCCCGATATGGTAGCATTTAAGGATCCTCCCCAATTTTGATAATCTACGGTATATTCGAACGATTGAGATTGACCGTTATCGGTAACAAAAGCAGAAGCTCCACAGTCTGAACTTACATCTTCTGTTGGACTGTAACTTATTTCATCATTCGACAGGCTCGAGGGCACAACTCTTTCCCAGGCTCCGGAACTTAACGATACATCACTCTCAATACTCCAACCCAAATCAATCGAAAAATCATCAGAATACCCATTGTCAAGCTCAAAGGAGAAATCGACCATAGTACCGTCTAATGTAATTTCTGTACACATTGTTTGATACCCCCAAAGTCCTATAGAAACATTATAGGTTCCTGATATTAGGCTGTTTGAAACGAACCCATTTTGATCTGTAACTCCCTCAAAATCAAAATCATCATTATACACATGAATAGAGGCAGCAGGCAAACCCATAAAATCCAATGCATCTACTACAGAAATCTGTACCGCATAAGTCTCAACAAGTGCTAACTGAGGCGAAAAGTTTAAAGACTCACCAGTGGTTAGGTCTACCTCAATAATGAGATCTTGGTATCCAGGAGCACTATAAGTGACGGTATATGTACCTTGATTTGGGACACCTGACTCATACGATCCATCTAAAGAAGAATAAGTAGTGAGATTCAAATCTTCAATTTGTATCATTACACCACTAATAGGAACACCCTCTATAGTAGTAACAGATCCACTAAAAAAACTTGCTGAAGTATATTTAGGCTCTAAAACAAACAAACCATTTTCTATATCAGTTACTAAAATATTTCCCGAAGGCAGCCATGGGTATGCTCCCCACGCTCCATTAAAACCATTGCCATCATAGCCGTCTGATGTATCGTAATAAGCAACCTCTACTAAATTAGATGGATTACTTACATCAACAACAGAAAGACCATCTGCATAATAGGAAGTGACAATAAAATTACCATCAACATGGGTATTGTGTGGGATTACATTTGTGGAACTACTCCAAGATTGAATCCTGTCTAATTCCTCAATGTCTGAAAGGTCGGAAACATCGTAAGCCGCAACATAAGCACCACTCACTTCATCCGTTGTAAAAAGACTGTTCCCATCGTCTGAAATCCAGCAATTGTGAGAATAGGTATTTGGTGTTGGATGAGAACCTATAATGACAGGATTTGACTTGTCAGAAACATCTATGGCAGAAAAAACACCATCATCTATAGCGCCGCCCCAAAGAGTATCTCCTCGAACCATACCGTCGTGAAGGTAGTAATCGTTAAAATAGCCTAAAAACTCAGGCTCTTCTGGATTAGCAGTTAAATCGAACATAACGCAACCCCCTATTCCAAGATTAGCACCAAAAACGTATAAAACACCATTCTTATCAATAAATATATTGTGCGCTGTGGTAAAATCTAAACTGGTATTTTCAATATAGCTTGGGTTTTCATCGCCAGCAATCACTTCAGTTAGGTTTACAATTTGCAAACCTCCTCCCGTTTCGTTAATGCAATACAGGTAATTTTCCCAAGTTTTTAAATCTCTCCAAATCGATTCATCTCCAGGAAAAAAAGCCAATTCGATTGGATTTGTTGGAATGGATATATCTACCACAGATATTCCGTTGTAAACACCAACTAAAGCATACTCCCCATCAGAAGTACTGTAACCCCAGACATCACTTAACTCTTCGCTGTACTCAAAATTTGATAAGAAGTTTATATTTAAACTTTCTTGTGCTTTGATTGTAAAACCTAAGAAAATAGTAAAACACAGGAGGTAAACCTTTTGATATTTCATAAAAACAATAAATCGTTAAATGTTAAGGTACTTTTCTAAATAACACTAATTGACAAGAATAATGCCTAAATTATTGAATCCAAAAATTTTATGTTGAAAAAAGGATTTTTACCACAAGGCTATTTTACGTGATTTTGTTTAAGTATTATTGGATAAACTCAGGTAATCATAGAATAATTAAAAATCTAAAATTATCTGAGACTGTGTATCTTCATCCTCACCATCAGATGGTTCTTCAGGTGAAGGTGTTTCAACCGGTGGCTCTAGAGGTGCTAATAGGTTTATAGATTTTACCTTATACGTGGTTAAAGTGTTTCCCTGAGCTTTGAGACCTTTCACAGCGATGAATTCCTCAAAATTAATTTGCTCGTTCGGTCTTTGGTCCTTATTTCGCTCTTTCGTAAATTCTATTTCGGCTACAGGGATTGTATCGGTGGAAACGACTTCCAAATAAGAGCCTTCGCTGTCAGAGATAAAACTGACCTTTTTGTCAGATGGCTCTGCTAAAAAACGTTTGATGTAAAATTTTGATTTAGAACCATCCCAGTATATTGCACTAAGAGGCTTTTTGGGTACAAACTTTTCTAAAACAACCATATCTTCGGGGAAGTGAGTACTCATATCGAAGCCTAACAATTGGTATTCTCCAGACTGAGAGATCACGAGAATTTTATCTTCTCCAGCGAACTCTCCAAGGAACTCTCCCCTTTCATCTATGTTTAAACGTTGCACTGTATCGTCAAACCATATTTTTTGAGCAGCCAAAGTAGAAACTCCTTTAGATTTTAGCTCTACCTTACTAATAGGGTGTTTGGAAACGATATTTCCTTTAGAGCCTCTACCTTTAATTGCTAAATCTGCAAAATCGATATCAAATTTAAGTTTACGTGCTTTAACTTGAGATTTTAAAGCAATGGAAACCACCTCAGCTTCGCCATTTGGATTGGCAGAGAAATGATAAATTTTTGATGCTTTATTCCCCGCTGTTAAATCATATTCTTTGTCGCGCGTAATACTTTTAACAGGGAAACGCTTCATGAAGGTATTACCTTGTTTCCCATCTCGATAAATTAAATTATAAATAGTACGTACGTCGTTCTTTTTAAATAAAGCAATGTGAATAACTCCTTTACCAATAAAGGTTTTTGTCGAAACACGCGTAATCATCATTTTCCCATCGTTTCTAATAATAATTACATCGTCAATATCAGAGCAATCGCAAACAAATTCATCTTTACGAAGAGACGTTCCAATAAATCCTTCTTCTTTATTGATGTAAAGTTTCTGATTTCTGATAGCAACTTTGGATGCTACAATAGTCTCAAATGTTCTAATTTCTGTTTTACGAGTTCGACCTTCTTTGTATTTCTTTTTTAAGCCTTTAAAATAATCTACAGCGTAGTCAATTAAATTAGCCAATTTATTTTTTAGATCTGCAATTGCATCTTCAATTTTCTTTAGATTTTCATTGGCTTTGTCTAAATCAAATTTTGAAATTCGTTTTATTTTTATTTCTGTTAAACGAACTATGTCTTCGTCTGTAACCGATTCTTTTAAATGTTTTATATGAGGTTTAAGACCCGTTCTAATGGCTTCTATAACGGCATCCCAGGTTTCACTATCTTCTATATCTCTGTATATTTTATTCTCAATAAAAATACGTTCCAAAGAAGCAAAATGCCATAAGGCTTGCTGTTCTGCTAACAATATTTCCAACTCGGCTTTAAGTAATTCTAGAGAATGAGCTGTAGATTGCTTTAGAATGTCTGAAACGGTTAAGAAATAAGGTTTGTCATTTTTGATGATGCATGCGTTTGGAGAAATAGAGATTTCACAATCGGAAAAAGCATACAATGCATCTATGGTTTTATCTGGAGAAACTCCAGCCGGAAGATGTATAAGGATTTCTACAAACTCAGCGGTGTTGTCCTCAATCTTTTTAATTTTAATTTTCCCTTTGTCATTAGCCTTAATAACAGAGTCTATTAATGTTGAAGTAGTGGTAGCGAATGGAAGTTCTGTAATTTTTAATAATTTGGCATCAACTTGCTCAATACGCGCACGAACTTTTAGTTTACCTCCTCTATGCCCATCGTTGTATTGAGAAAAGTCTGCAATTCCTCCAGTCGGAAAATCTGGATAAACTTTCATCCCCCTACCTCTTAAAATAGAAATAGATGCATCAATTAATTCTATAAAATTATGAGGCATTATTTTGGTAGACAAACCCACCGCAATTCCTTCTACTCCCTGAGCTAAAAGCAACGGAAATTTTACAGGAAGCGTAACAGGTTCTTTGGAACGACCGTCGTAGGTTGGAATCCACTCTGTTATCTTTGAATTAAAAACGACTTCTAAGGCAAATTTAGACAAACGAGATTCAATGTATCGAGGCGCTGCAGCTCGATCTCCCGTTAAGATATTCCCCCAATTTCCTTGCATGTCAATAAGCAAGTCTTTTTGCCCCATATTCACCAAAGCATCTCCAATAGAAGCGTCTCCGTGGGGATGATACTTCATGGTGTTTCCTATTACGTTGGCTACTTTATTGTAACGACCATCATCCATTTCTTTTAAAGAATGAAGAATACGACGTTGTACAGGCTTTAATCCATCGTGAATATCTGGTACTGCTCGTTCTAGAATCACATAAGAGGCGTAATCCAAAAACCAGCTTTGATACATTCCATCAACCTGAATTACAGAACCAACTTCTTGTTCTTCCTGTCCTTCTTCATTGAAGTTATTTTCAGAATTCTCAATTTCTTCACTCATAACTACTCTACTCCTTTTTCAACACGAAGGTTGTCAATAATAAACTGTTGCCGATCTGGTGTGTTTTTCCCCATATAAAACTTTAACATTTCTGCTATAGTTTGTTCTTTACCTATCATTACTGGCTCTAAACGGATGTCTTCTCCAATAAATCCTTTAAATTCATTTGGAGAAATCTCGCCCAAACCTTTGAATCGTGTAATTTCCAACTTCCCTTTAAGTTTTTCCATTGCTGAGAGTTTTTCTTCTTGGTTGTAGCAATAAATCGTTTCCTTTTTGTTGCGAACTCTAAACAAGGGAGTTTGGAGGATAAACAAATGCCCCTCGCGAATTAATTCTGGAAAAAATTGCAAAAAGAAAGTAATCAATAACAAGCGAATATGCATACCGTCAACATCCGCATCGGTAGCTATTACGACATTGTTGTAACGTAAATCTTCTAAACCGTTTTCTATATTTAATGCGGCTTGTACTAAATTAAACTCTTCATTTTCGTAAACAATTTTTTTAGTTAGCCCATAGGAGTTTAAGGGCTTCCCTTTCAAACTAAATACTGCTTGAGTATTTACGTCACGAGATTTAGTTATTGATCCACTGGCAGAATCACCCTCAGTGATAAATAGCGTTGACTCTAAATGACGCTCTTTTTTAATTTCATTGTAATGAACTCGGCAATCTCGAAGTTTCTTATTGTGTAAATTTGACTTTTTTGCTCTTTCTCTACTCAGTTTTTTAATTCCTGCGAGGTCTTTTCTTTCTCGCTCTGCCAATAATATTTTCTTCTGAAAGGCATCAGCAACTTCAGGGTTTTTATGCAGGTAATTATCGAGCTGACTTTTTACAAAATCATTAATAAAAGTTCTAACCGTAGGTAAGCCAGGCCCCATGTCGGTTGAGCCTAACTTTGTCTTAGTTTGCGATTCAAATACAGGCTCAATTACTTTTACACTAATCGCAGCATTTATAGATTGTCTTATATCAGAGGCATCGTAATTTTTACCATAATATTCTCGAATGGTTTTCACAACGGCCTCACGGAAGGCAGCTTGATGTGTACCTCCCATTGTGGTATTTTGTCCATTAACGAATGAATGATAGGATTCACCGTATTGATTTCGCATATGCGTCATAGCTACTTCAATATCATCGCCTTTTAAATGGATTATTGGGTAGTGCGTAGTTCCTTTTTCTATCTCATTATCCAGTAAATCAAAGAGTCCGTTTTCCGATTGAAACTTTTCACCATTGTAAACCATGGTAAGTCCGTTATTCAAATAGGCGTAATGCCACATCATCTTCTCAACGTACTCATTTACGTATCTAAAGTTGCCAAAAATACTTTCATCAGGTATAAAAGAAACTCTTGTTCCTTTTCTTACGGAAGACTCTTGAATTTCTTCATCTAAAGCAACTTCACCCTTATGAAATTCTACAACTTTTGTTTGCCCAGCTCTAACCGATTGAACCTTAAAATAATCAGACAGTGCATTTACGGCTTTGGTCCCCACACCATTTAATCCAATTGACTTTTTAAATGCCTTTGAATCGTACTTCCCACCTGTATTAATTTTAGAAACACAATCTATAACTTTACCAAGAGGAATACCTCTTCCATAATCTCTAATAGTAACTTTTTTCCCTCTGACGCTAACTTCTATATTTTTACCATGCCCCATCACATATTCGTCAATACAGTTGTCAACAACTTCTTTAAGAAGAATGTAAATACCATCGTCATGGGAACTTCCGTCTCCTAGTTTACCAATATACATCCCAGGACGCAAACGAATGTGTTCTTTCCAGTCTAACGACCTTATGCTGTCCTCTGTGTATTGATTCTCTGCCATTTTAATAAATATGGTTAAACAAAAAAAAGCAGTATAGAAAACTATACTACTTTCTAAAAATACTTATTTTAAGATAAACTCTTGGCGTTTAAAACGAAAGCTCTAAACAATTTTATCAACAATTACACATTGAATCTAAAGTGCATTATATCGCCATCTTGAACAATGTATTCCTTGCCCTCGACAGCTAACTTACCCGCCTCTTTACAGGCTAATTCAGAGCCTAAAGCCACGTAATCATCGTATTTAATTACTTCAGCCCTAATAAAACCTTTTTCAAAATCTGTATGTATAACACCTGCGGCCTGAGGTGCCGTAAAACCTTCCTTAATAGTCCATGCTCTAACCTCTTTTACCCCTGCTGTAAAATACGTTTGGAGATTTAACAAAGAGTAAGCAGTACGAATTACCTTTTTTACGCCAGGCTCTTCTAAGCCCATATCGCTTAAAAACTCTTGACGTTCTTCAAAGGTTTCTAGCTCCATAATATCTGCCTCCATACCTGCTGCAATAATGAGCATTTCTGAATCTTCATCCTTAATGGCTTCTCGAACAGCGTCTACATAAGCATTGCCATCATTCGCATCGTTTTCATTTACATTACAGATGTACAATATAGGCTTATCGGTTAAGAGCATTAAATCTTCAACCACTTCCTTTTCTTTAGCCGTTAAGTCGATTGATCGAGCAGACAAACCAGATTCAAAGTGATCTTTATACTTTTCAAGAATTGAGAGATGCTTGGCAGCTTCCTTATCTCCAGTTCTTGTTTTTTTCTTGGTCGTTTCAATTTTCTTCTCTACGGATTCCAGATCTTTAATTTGCAATTCAATATCTATGGTTTCTTTATCTCGAACCGGGTTAATCGTTTCATCTACGTGGGTGATGTTGTCGTTATCAAAACAACGTAAAACATGAATGATGGCTTGCGTTTCTCTTATGTTTGCTAAAAACTTATTCCCCAAACCTTCACCCTTACTCGCTCCACGAACCAAACCAGCAATGTCTACAATTTCAACAATTGCTTGGTGCATTTTCTCCGGCTTTACAAGTTCTTCCAGCTTGGCCATTCTGTCATCTGGAACAGGTATTACACCAACATTGGGCTCTATGGTAGCAAAAGGATAATTTGCTGCTAGGGCTTTTGCATTTGACAAACAATTAAATAAAGTTGATTTACCAACGTTAGGCAATCCGACAATTCCACATTTCATAAATAAATTTTTAGATCAGCAAATATACTTATTCAAATAAGAGTTGAAAATTAAAATTAACTATTTAATATACTTTAAACATTGGCTTGTAGAATTACCTAAAAATACTTACATCTCCGGTTATACTCATGTATTTAAGTTCCAAAATGTAAAAGTACACGCCTTCAAGTAATTCATTAGAATAATTTAGACCAGTCCAGGGCTCTAGGTTTGGATCGATGGAATAATAAACCTCATCTCCCCATCTGTTATAGATTCTCAAAATTGCTGGTTCGCATTCATTAAGACCCGGAATAAAAAACTGATCATTTTTAAGATCACCGTTGGGTGTTATTACATTGGGTACATATACATTTTCATAATAATTCTCGGCACTATAATCAATCTCTAAGGAAAGTTCATCAGAACAAAATTCATTACTTGCAATTAAATTTATGGCATATGAACTTCCAACTTCAAGAAACATTGATGGGTTTTCTTCATCAGATGCTAAACCATCAAGATCCCAAATGTAAGAATCTGACAATTCAGATTGGTTCATAAAAGTTACTTTTCGTGAACAAGAATCAATTGTGTAAGTAAATGATGCTTGAGGTTTCTGAAGAAAACCAACCGATATATTATCAGCTAAAAAAGCGTCACAACCCAGTTCTGTTTCGAGGGTCAAACTAACGTTATACATACCTTGATCTACATATTCATGACTTGAGACAAACTCAGAAGATGTACTTCCATCGCCAAAATCCCAACTCCAACTTAACACATCGTCGTATGTAGAAACAAAACTTAAATTTTGGTACTGTACAATCCCAACCTCACAATCCGCAACTGGAAGTGTAGAAAAATCAACGACAGGTGGAGCTGGAACTGCTATGGATGTAGAATATGTATTTACGGTATTACATGCAGCAGGATTGGATGCCGTGAGCAGAACAGTATATTCTCCTTGTTCCGCATAGGAAAACGAACTTAGAAGACCGGCAGTTGGCTCTTCACCATCGCCAAAATCCCATAACAATTCGGTGTAAGATTCTGAGTTGTCATTAATCGTAATCTCAAGATCTTCGTTACACTCATAAGTGAGCTCAAAATCTGCATTAACAACAGGTAATGAAATGATTTCAGCAGAAAACACATCATCCTGTGCACAAAAATAATCATTAGAAGCTGTGAGTACTACGTCATAATCACCTTCATCAAATGTATAAGTAAGATCTTCAACTGAGCCAACAATTTGACCATTTACAGTCCATTGGTAATCATCTGCGTTGGTACTTTGACTGGTAAAGTTAACAAGTAATGGCTCGCAACCAGACAAAATACTTGATTCAAACACTGCTTCTGGCTGAGGATAAACGTTTACCCAAGCATCTTCAGAAACAGCACTCTCACAGCCTGTTTCTGTATTTAAAACACTTAAACTTACATCGTAAACGCCAGGCTCGTAAGAGACTACCGGGTTGGCAACATTTGAACTTTCGCCATTACCTAGATCCCAGTCGTAAATCAAATTTGAAGTAGTTGAAATACTTGGTGTAAACGTCACTAATTGAGGCTCACACAATTCGTACGCAGTGGATGAAATGGAGGTTAAATCATTTGTTGATATTAAAAAATCTTGCTCAAAGGTTTCCTCACAATCAAGATAAGAAACCGTGAAAGAAATTTGCTGGGTACCATCTGAAGTAAAAGAAACGCCTTGAGGTGAAATCTCATTGGAAAACTGAGTAACGGCATTAACGCCAAAATCCCATGTAAAATCTCCATCTTGAGGGACAATACCGCTTCCTTCAAAATCGTAAAGTGCACCTTCTTCACAATCGGTTGGTGGGAGAGAGAAATAGGGAAATACATTAGGATAAAGAGAAAACGTAACCAGCGAAGTATCGGTACAAAACGAACCTGGATTTGCAATTAAAGTTACAGTATAAGTTCCGCTATCGGGATAGACATAAATTGGAGAGTTTTCAGTTGAATTGTCTGTTTCTGAGGTCAAATCGCCAAAATCCCAAGAATAATCAAATGCATTCAGGCTTTGATTGTCAAAAACGACATCTAAACCATCACAATAAACATCTGCGATTGGAACTGCCGCAGTAGCAATTTCACAATCCACTACTAAGAAACGAAAATCTCTTAAAATTTCACCTAAATAGACTCCATTTCTGTATTCTTCTACCTTTATACCGATCACATAGAAGCCTTCTTGGGTTGGCGTTCCAGTTATTAAGCCTGAATTGGCTCCAATACTTAAAACTGGATTAGAATCCATAGGATACGCTTCAGAATAACCGTCTGCCCATGGAAGCTGATCGTATGGTGGAGGATAGGTTCCTGTAGGATCAAAATTACTCGAACCATGAAACGGAGATACCAGTGAGTAAACCAATGAATCGCCATCAACATCTGATGCAGATTGACTAACGGATACATCAGAACCTAAACATAGCGCTAGCGGAGGGAAACTATCAAAAGAAGGTGAGTTATTGCAAGCTGGTCCGGAAATTGGAGGAATTAAAGCCACAAGAGAAGACCCAAAATCTTGAGGTTCGTCTATATTAACAACCTGTTCGTTACGACAACATCTTTGGTAAACAACCTTATAGCCCTGACCATTGTTAGGTAAATTAGCTACTACGGTAAAAGTTCCTTTCTCTACACACAAATCTGGTGGTAGCGTTAAGCATTCATCCGTAAACTCATCAACTACAAATTCTTCCTCAGCAACCCCATGTTGTAATACAAATACCTCATTGTTGTTGGCATTGTAGATCGTTATTACTCCTTCTCCATCAAAACCAGTTCCATTCGTGTTGGTAGGTCCGCAATCTCTGTAAATAATTACTTTAATTTCGTATTGATTACCCCCTAAACAAGTGTAAACAACTTCTCCACCAATTAAATGCGTTGCATTTAAAATCAATGGAGAAAAAGAAAAGATTAAAAAAAGTAACCTTATAGTTCGCATAAAAAATAAATTATTTTTAGAGTCGAGTTGAATTTCGAAGAGTTACAAACAAAAACTATGCTAAAAAGCCTAAAACAATATTTTATTTTTAGACAGCAAAAAATAGACTAATTTAAAACTCTGTAAAACAATGCTTTGCTGATGAAATCAGAGAAAGACTATTTTGAGAAAATCGGAAAATCAACCATCATTTCGTTAACCTGATTAGCGATTTCTGCTAAAACTTTTTCATCTTCAAAATTTAGAATAACCTTGTCTATAAATTCTACTATTTGAACCATGTGAGCTTCATTTAAACCCCTGGTGGTAATAGCAGGAGTACCAATGCGTATACCTGAAGTTATAAAAGGGGATTGGTCATCAAAAGGAACCATGTTTTTGTTAACTGTGATATGGGCCTTTACTAGAGCATTCTCTGCATCCTTTCCTGTAATATTTTTTGACCTCAAGTCAATCAGCATACAATGATTATCCGTACCACCAGAAACTACATCATAATCTTTAGCTATGAATGCAGCGGCCATAGCAGCAGCATTTTTCTTAGTTTGAAGAGTATATTCAAAAAAATCATCGCTAAGAGCTTCACCAAAAGCAACAGCTTTAGCTGCAATAACATGCTCTAGAGGACCACCTTGCATGCCCGGAAAAACAGACGAATTTAGCAACGCAGAAACCATTCTTACTTTTCCTTTTGGTGTGGTTAAGCCCCATGGATTTTCAAAGTCTTTGGGAACCATAATCATTCCACCACGAGGGCCTCTGAGAGTTTTGTGTGTAGTTGTAGTTAAAATATGACAATACTCAACTGGATCATTTAAAATCCCTTTTGCTATTAAACCTGCAGGATGAGAAATATCGGCTAATAAAACTGCGCCCACTTTATCCGAAATTTCTCTAAAACGAGCATAATCCCAGTCTCTTGAATAAGCCGAAGCACCGCAAATAATTAGTTTTGGCTTTTCTTCAAGAGCTACCAATTCTACCTTATCCATATCAATCCTTCCAGTTAGCTTCTCTACACCATAAAAAGATGTTTTGTACAACTTTCCTGAAAAATTAACAGGAGAACCGTGCGTAAGATGTCCTCCATGGGCAAGGTCAAAACCTAAAATTTTATCACCTGGATTTAAGCAAGCTTGAAAAACAGCTGCATTAGCTTGAGATCCAGAATGTGGTTGCACATTAGCATACTCAACACCAAACAAAACTTTGGCTCTATCGATGGCAAGCTGTTCAACTTGATCAACAACCTCACAACCTCCATAATATCTTTTTTGTGGGTAGCCTTCAGCATATTTATTTGTTAAACAAGATCCGGTAGCTTCCATAACTTGGTCGCTTACAAAATTTTCTGAGGCAATTAATTCAATCCCATAAACTTGTCTTTCATGCTCGTCTAGTATTAAATCAAAAATTTGCTGGTCTCTTTTCATCATTTTTTTATATATATATATTTTTTTGTTGATTTCTTTTGCAAATATAATCCTTATTTTTGTGTAAAATTAAATAATATGATAAAAGCAAACAACCCAACTATAAAATCATGGATTAAAGTTTCTCCAGACTCTGACTTCCCAATCCAAAATATACCTTTTGGTGTGTTTAAAAAACAAAACAATAAGCCATGCGTGGCAACCCGAATTGGAGATACAGCGATTGATTTAAATGAAATGCTTCGGCTCAATTACTTCAAGGATATTGACCTACACAATTCCGTTTTTGACCAGGAAAATTTAAACTCTTTTCTAAAACTAAATAAAAAAGTATGGCGTGCTGTAAGAGATCGAATTTCTGAAGTTTTTGATGAAAAATTTCAGATGATCGAATCACACAAAACTTTACTTCTAGCAGATATTACTGAAGTAGAAATGATGATGCCTGTTCAAGTTGGAGATTATACTGATTTTTACTCTAGCCGTCAACACGCCTATAATGTGGGGTGCATGTTTAGGGATCCAAATAATGCGCTATTACCAAACTGGCTTCACATTCCAGTAGGTTATCATGGTAGAGCATCTTCCATCGTTTTATCCGGCACAGACATACACCGTCCAAAAGGACAACAATTGCTTATGGACACCACAACGCCAATTTTTGGGCCATGCAAGCTAATGGACTTTGAATTAGAGATGGCATTTGTTACCGGACAAGGAAAAAAAATGGGCGAAAGTATTACTACAGCAGAAGCCGAAGACTTTATATTTGGTATGTGCATATTTAATGACTGGTCTGCAAGAGATATTCAAAAATGGGAATACGTGCCTTTAGGACCCTTTTTAGGTAAAAACTTTGGTTCATCAATTTCCCCTTGGATTGTATCGCTTGATGCACTTAGCCCATTTAGAGTCGCAGGAGAAACTCAAGAGCCCAAACCACTCTCCTATTTAGAATTTGAAGGCAACAAAAACATCGACATTAAATTAGAAGTTCAACTTTCTTCAAAGAACTTTGCCCCTCACACGATTTCTCGTTCCAACTATAAATACATGTATTGGAATATGAACCAACAATTGGCTCATCATACTGTAAATGGATGCAATATAAATGCCGGAGACATGATGGCCTCAGGAACAATTTCTGGAAATACTCCAGAGGCGTATGGCTCCATGTTAGAGTTGTCTTGGAAAGGAACAAAGCCAATTCTAATGCCCGACGGAACAGTTCGAAAATTTATACATGACAACGATACGGTTATTATGAAAGCACACTGTGAAAACGATCAGTATAGAATTGGTTTTGGAGAAGTAAAAACTAAAATACTACCAGCCAAGCTCTAGTAGACCTAAAAAATGTTATAAATAACACATTTTAAACAGCAAGAATTAAAGGGTATGAGATGTGGGAATATAATATATTGAATTTCTGTTTTTTAACACTTACAATTTTCATAGGTTTATAGAAATCATATAGAGCAATGACAGAAGCAGAAATAGAGGCAGAAAACAAAGAAATAGTTAAGCGCTACAAAACTCTTTTACGCTCATGCAATAGTGATATTACAAGAGAAGACAAAAAACTTATCCGCAAAGCGTTTAATTTAGCTGTAAAAGCTCACAATGGCGTCAGACGTAAAAGTGGAGAACCTTATATATTCCATCCAATTGCAGTGGCACAAATTGTAGCCAAAGATATTGGTTTGGGAGCCGTTTCCATTAGCTGCGCTTTGTTACATGATGTTGTTGAAGATACTGAATATACATTAGATGATATCGGTAAACTATTTAACCCAAAAATAAAACAAATTATTGGTGGGTTGACCAAAATATCAGGACTGGCTGACCAAGAGGTCTCTTTACAAGCAGAGAATTTCAGGAAAATGCTACTTACACTTTCTGATGATGTACGCGTTATTTTAATAAAACTTGCCGATCGTTTGCACAACATGCAAACGCTAGATTCTATGGCGTCTCATAAACAACAAAAAATAGGATCAGAAACACTTTACATTTACGCCCCTTTAGCCCACAGACTGGGCTTGTATTCGATAAAATCTGAGCTTGAAGACTTAGGTTTAAAATATACAGAACCCGGATTTTACAAAGAGATTGCAAAACAATTAAACGAAACGAAGAAAGCAAGAATTCAATATATTAGTCGATTTACCAAGCCTTTAAAATCAACATTAAAGGAAAACGGATTGTCATTTAGCATAAAAGGAAGACCTAAATCAATATTTTCCATTCGGAAAAAAATGAAAAGCCAAGGCGTTTCATTCGATGAGGTTTACGACAAATTTGCCATACGTATTATTTTAGACTCCAAACCAAATGAAGAAAAAGCAGACTGTTGGAAAGCCTATTCTCTGATTACAGACCATTACCGCCCAAACCCAGACCGATTAAGAGATTGGATCTCTACCCCTAAAGCCAATGGATATGAATCTCTACATACAACGGCTATGGGGCCAAATGGAAAATGGGTGGAAGTTCAAATCAGAACGAAACGAATGGATGAACTTGCAGAAAAAGGATATGCGGCCCATTGGAAATACAAACAAGAAGGAAAAGCAAAAGAAGGTAATCTAGACGGTTGGATCACGCAAATAAGAGAACTACTTGAAAATCCAGAATCTAATGCCGTAGACTTTCTAGAGGAGTTTAAACTAAACCTTTTTTCTAAAGAGATTTTTGTTTTTACACCAAATGGCGACTTAAGAACATTGCCAAAAGGAGCATCTGTATTAGACTTTGCATTTGACATACACTCTCAGTTGGGCGCCACATGTCTTGGGTGTAAAGCAAACGGAAAACTTGTTCCTTTAAGTCACAAACTTAAAAGTGGGGACCAAGTAGAAGTTATTAGCTCAAAAAACCAAAAACCAAAAAAGGCTTGGTTAAATTTTGTTATTTCAGCAAAAGCAAAAAATAAAATAAACAGCTCCTTAAAAGAAGAGAAAAAAATAATTGCGGCAGACGGTAAAGAAATTCTTGAACGTAAATTAAAACATCTTAAACTTAGTTTTACTGACAATACAATTAATGAACTTTGCGCCTATTTTAAATTTAAAACTAGTTTAGATTTATTTTTTGCAGTTGGATCAGGAGAGTTAACCAATACAAACATAAAAGAGTTTGTTGCTAACAAAAATAGTTGGTACCAGTACCTAAAAAGTAAAATATATCGTAAATCTACCAAAAGCTTAGAGCTAAAAGAGGATGTTAAATACGACACATTAGTCTTTGGATCAACAGAAGAGAAACTTGAATTCTCTTTTGCTAAATGCTGTTCCCCAATTCCAGGCGATCAAGTTTTTGGATTTACCACCATACGAGAAGGAATTAAAATTCATAGACATGAATGTCCAAATTCAGTTCGTTTAAGATCTAATTTCGCCTACAGAATACTCGAAGCAAAATGGATCGACAGCAGCAATAGAAAATCAATAGCCATATTAAACATAAAGGGGATAGATAGAGTTGGCTTAATTAACGAGGTTACTCAAATTCTATCTACTAATTTAAAAATAAATATACAATCCATTAATGTGACTAGTGCAGATGGTATTTTTGACGGATTAATCACAGTTGTAATCCAAGATAAAAACAGTTTAAATTCGGTTATAGAAACCCTAAAAAAAGCAGAAGGAATTACCTCTGTAAAGCGCAAATTTAAAAGTAAGTAATAACTGAGCTGAATTAGAAATTAATTCTTAGTTTTACGTCAATATTTTGACTTCTATTTATACAAATGAGTAAAAAAATACAAGATCAAGTAAAAGAGGTTTTCACAACCTATTTAGGACAAAACGGGCAAAGAAAAACCCCCGAACGTTTCGCAATACTCAAAGAAATTTACGACTACAATGCTCATTTTGATATAGAAACACTCTATATAAAGATGAAAAATCAAAACTACAGAGTCAGTAGAGCAACACTCTACAACACTATAGAATTGTTACTAGATTGCAATTTAGTTCGCAAACATCAATTTGGTGAAAACCAATCTCAATACGAAAAAAGTTTCAGCAACAAACAACACGACCATTTGGTTTGTACAGAATGTAGAAAGGTTTTAGAATTCTGTGACCCACGTATTCAAAACATTACAAATGGAGTTGAAGAGGCTCTCGGATTTAAGGTAGTACACCACGCATTAAACATGTATGGTACATGTAAAGAGTGTGCCGAAAAACAAAACTAAGCAACAAAAAAATGGCAGTAGATGTGCTCTTAGGTCTTCAATGGGGAGACGAAGGAAAAGGTAAAATAGTAGACGTACTAACTTCTAACTATGACATTATTGCACGCTTCCAAGGAGGCCCAAATGCGGGTCATACGCTAGAATTTGACGGAATAAAACACGTACTCCATACCATACCATCAGGAATATTTCATCCAACAGCAATGAATGTTATTGGTAATGGTGTCGTAATAGATCCTATCATATTTAAAAAAGAATTAGAAGGACTTGAAAAACTAAATGTAAAATTTGACGACAAACTCTTAATTTCTAGAAAAGCGCATCTTATATTACCAAGCCACAAAATGCTCGATGCAGCATCCGAACAAGCCAAAGGAAAAGCTAAAATTGGATCTACATTAAAAGGAATTGGCCCAACTTACATGGATAAAACAGGCCGTAATGGACTTCGAATTGGGGATATTGAATTACCTGACTTTAAAGAACGTTACAACAACCTGGTAGCAAAACACAAACAACTACTTAACCACTTTGACTTTGAGTACGACATTGATGGAATGGAGACAGAGTGGTTTGAGGCTATAAACAGACTCAAAAAACTAGCGTTTATAGATAGTGAACACTACTTAGACAACGCTAGAAAAAATGGTAAAAAAGTTTTAGCAGAAGGGGCACAAGGATCCTTACTAGACATCGATTTTGGAACTTATCCATTTGTAACTTCATCAAATACTGTAGCTGCTGGTGCTTGTACAGGATTAGGGATTGCACCTAATAGAATAAATGCTGTATTTGGTATATTTAAAGCGTATTTAACGAGAGTTGGTAGCGGGCCATTTCCTACTGAATTACTGGACCAAACGGGTGCAGAAATTCAAAAAGCTGGAAACGAATTTGGTGCAACCACAGGAAGACCTCGAAGGTGCGGTTGGATTGATTTACCAGCGCTAAAATACGCCATTAATGTTAATGGGGTTACAGAACTGATGATGATGAAAGCTGATGTTTTAAGTGAATTCCCAGCTATTAAAGTATGTACACATTACAAATACAACGGTACTATAATTGACTATTTACCCTACAATATAGAAGATGGAAAAGTAGAGCCTATCTACAAAGAATTCCCTTGTTGGAAAGAAGACTTGACAGGCAAGACGCTCATGAGTGAATTACCTAAAGAACTCACCAACTACATTGATTTCTTAGAAAAAGAGCTGGAAACGCCGATATCAATTGTCTCTGTGGGGCCAGACAGAACACAAACTATTTACAACAAACAATAGTAAAACAGCCTCATAAATGAGGCTGTTTTTTTATATGAAAATAAAACTCTCATACTGCTTATTGATAAACTTGGCTCTACTTTTTAGTACAGCTCAAGCCCAAACACAAATTGAAATTATAAATGCTGATAAAATTGTCTACAAAAAGAAAATAAATGAAGACCGTCAAGTATTAACCGGAAATGTAAGAACCAAACATGAAGACAGGTATTTAAATTGTGACAGTGCTTACTTTTATGCAAACGACAATCGAATTGAAGCATTTAGTAGGATTAAAATTTGGCAGGGAGACACGCTTGAGCTTGAAGGAGACTATTTAATCTACCATGGCAATCATCACCTTGCAGAAATGCAGAACAACGTTAAATTTAAGCACAATGAAATGACTCTTCAATCTGAAGATTTGAATTTTAATTTCACCTCTAACGAAGGCTACTTCGACACAAGAGGAACTATAACTCATCAGAACAAGTCACTTTCGAGTCGTAAAGGAATTTACTATACAAATGAGCAAAAATTTGACTTTTATGGAGATGTTACCGTCCTAGATGAAAAAGAAACGTTAGAGGCTGACAGTCTTGAATACTGGTTAAACACTGAAATTGCTACATTTTCATCAAATGGAATAATTACCAATGAAGATTTTGAAATAAAAGCCCAAAACGGTTGGATAAACAGGTTAAAAGGAGCGGCTAAATTAAGTAATTCAGTAGAGATAACTCAGCTTAAAGATGGCACTAAGTTATATGCAGACACATGCCTTATTAGTGACGACATGAACAAAAGCATTAGTTACGGTAATGTGTTGGTACATTTTCCATTTGAGGAAGATACATTTCACCTAACTGCAGACACCTTAATAAGTAATCAAAATTTAAATACAATTAAAGCCTATTATAAGGTATACTTTAAAAGCGAAGCACTTTCAGGTCAAAGCGACTCCTTAACCTACAATTCGGATCAAAAGATTATTAACTTAAACTATGAACCGGTATTATGGATGGAAGAATTTCAATTAACTGCAGATAGTATAAAGCTAATACTTGAAGACAAAAAAATTAAACAAACCTTGCTAAATTCTAAAGCATTTATACTTTCAAGTATAGACAGTGTATCGGCAAACCAAATTAGTGGCTTAAACATGAAAGCTAATTTTGAAAACAACAAACTTACCTCAATTAATGTTTTGGGTAATGGTGAAAGTATTTACTATGTAGTAGACGATGAAACAGATGAGAATATAGGGCTTAACAAAATCATATGCAGCAATATGTTTATTACAATGGAAGAAAATAGTTTGAAAAACATCAAATTTTTTGAACAACCTACCGCCACAATGTATCCGATAAAGGATGTAACCACAGAATTAAAACTCCTGAAAAATTACAAATATTTTAACAAAGGGGAAGTTGCAACGAAAATTAAGAATAAAACTAAGTAAAGCAAAGGGTTAAAAAAAAATTCACTTTCTTTGCGATTGTATTCTTTAAAAAGTGAATTCGTTGTTTACTCTAAAGAATATATAACAAATCCTTTGAAATAGTGTATTTTTTAGTAAATTCACGCTTTCAAAGTCAAGATAATTAAAGGAAACAAATTTTAAAAACAGTTATGAAAAAAATTATTCTTTCACTTGCAGCAGTATTAGCATTTACCCTAACAACTGATGCACAAACTCGTAAAGGTACTGTATTGTTAGGTGCAGGAAGCCAATTTTCTGAGCAAAACATCAACACACTTGCCATTACTCCTAAAGTAGGATATTTTGTACAAGACGGTATTGCTATTGGTGCGTTGGTTAATTTCCAAACTGATAATGTAGATAAATCAGCTTACGAATTAAATGACCAAACAGCTGAAATAGGTGTATTTGGACGTTACTACGTATCAAACAACTTATTTACTGAAGTATCTTTAAGCAGTAAAAGTGTTAGTTCTGAATCTTTTTCAGATGTAAATGAAATCGCTAGAGTATTTACACTCAATGGTGAAGTAGTAGCTGAAGGCACAATAGGTGCTCTTCCAGCATTTAATGCAGATGGTAGTCCTTTGTACTCAGAAACTTTAGTATCTCAAGTTGTTGAAGCCTCTGAAAAATCATTAAACTTTAACTTAGGCTTAGGGTATACAATTGTATGGAGAGAGCACTTCGCTGTTGAACCATTTATGAACTTGACGTTTATGAACGGCGAGAGAAAAGAATACGATGCTGCTAACAAGATAATTGAAAACAACGATCTTAAAGGAACTAACTTTAACTTAGGTGTTAACTTTAGCTTATTCTTCTAAGAAATTAGAGCAATACAATTTTAATAAAGGCTTGTCTCGTTGAGACAAGCCTTTTTTTTGTGGCTAACATTAGCTTGGTGTAAATTGCATTCTTGCAAAGAACAACCTATAAAGAGTGTTTGAAAGCCTGTGGCGAAACAAAATAACTTATTGAACGATACGAACAGAAACCAAAGTATAGTAACAGAGCATTACCAATAGCTGTTAATTCCAAAACCAATACAAAGTTTAAAAACATAAAAAGGAATTAACGCAACTTTTGCAGTAAAGCTACAGCATAAGCAGAAACACCCTCTTCTCTACCAACAAAACTTAATTTCTCTGTAGTGGTCGCTTTAATAGAGATTTGTCCAACAGACACATCCATTACATCTGCTAAAACTTTTTTCATTTCGGGAACATGAGGGTTTACTTTAGGCTTTTGGAGTGCTATGGTAGCGTCTATATTACCCAGTTCAAACCCATGTTCTCTAACAATGGCCATTACATCTTTAAGCAGTATCTTACTGTCTATACCTTTGTATTTAGCATCAGTGTCGGGAAAATGAAAACCAATATCTCGTAAATCTGCTGCACCTAAAATAGCGTCACAAATAGTATGTATCAATACATCTGCGTCAGAATGGCCTACCGCACCTTTTACATGGGGCACTAATATACCTCCAAGCCAAAAATCTTTACCTGCAGCTAATTGATGTACATCAAAGCCAAACCCTATTCTAATATTCATGATTTATTCTTTATCGGTAGAATAAAGCGCAGCCATATCAAACAACATGGTAAAACGCAGTGTATTTGCTAATGGACTTCTTTGGCCTTGTTGGGCAGGAAGTAAAAATGCCATATCTAAAGAGAACACATTCATTCGTAAACCAACTCCAACCGTAAAGTACTTTCTGTTCCCTTTTGTAGCGTGCTCATGAAAATACCCGCCTCTAAAAGCAAATTGTTTTAAATACCAGTATTCCATACCAACCGAATACATCAGTTCGTTCAGTTCTTCTTGCATTCCGCCAGGAGCATCGTTAAAAGATTGAAATACACCTTGTACCGTACCCACATTTGGATCTTGACCAGCTTCAATAACTTGGTTGCCATTTTCATCGAGGATAGGCTCATTGTCTTCATCTAGAGCATAATCTGGTGGAGTTGGCACAAGTAATTTATTTATATCTACGGCAAAAGAAACGGAATTGTACTTGTCTAATTCCATATTAAAACTAGCACCTAACCGACCATTGGTTGGTAAAAAAAATTCTTCACCAGCATCTGTGTACGAAATTTTATTACCCAGGTTAGAAATATTGATACCGGCTGCCCAATAAGCATCTTTATCCTCTACTTGAAAATTATCACTCTGGTAGTAAGAAGACAAATCTACTGCAAATGATGTACCTGGCTTTGTAACGCCTCCTCCAGGCGTACTAATACCACCCGTTAAATTTGAGTAGATATAGCGCATTGCCAAACCAGAAGAAAAATTCTCTGAGAGTTTCATCGCATAAGCGCCGTCAATGGCGAATTCGTTAGGCGTAAATTTCCCCATTGGTTCTCCTGTATTATCGGTAAATTGAATTTCACCCAGAGAAAAATAACGCAAACTCGCTGCAAGGGTACTTCTTTTATTGATGCGTTTAAAACCGGATAAATAGCTTAAACTAATTTCTGGAACCAAATCTTGCAACCAGGGTGTGTACGATATTGAAAAACCATTCGCCTCTTCTAAAAAAGCTAATTTTGAGGCATTCCAGTGAATGGAATTCTGGTCTGGAGTAGTTGCAGCACCTACATCACCCATAGCACCTGCTCTGGAGTCTGGAGCAATTAACAAAAAGGGAACCGAAGTAGATATCGTATTTAAGTTATCTAAATAATCATTTCCACCAAAATCATCTTGCGCTGATGATTGCGTTGAAAATAAAACAGAAGCAAAAGCTATAATCGTAATTTTTTTCATGAGGTAAATTTTTAACGAAACAAATTTAAGAATTTATTAACGCGAATTTTATTTAATTAGTACCATTTGTGTACTAATTGTGTTTTCTTTTTTACTAACAGGATTGTAGGCGGTCAATTTACAAAAATAAACACCAGAGATAACTGGACTTCCGCTAGTAGATTCTCCATTCCAAACAAACTCAGTATTAGAAAATGAAGTACTTAAAAGGGTGTTTTGCATCGACTTCACCAATCGGCCATTAATATCGAAAATGTCAAGTTGCACCTCCAAATCTTGGGCATCTTGGTTGTGTTCAAAATGAATTCGGGTGAAATCGCTAAACGGGTTCGGGTAGTTCATTAGATTGCTAACGATTAAACCCGCATCAGCAACGACTAAAAACTCTGTAAAGTCCTCGGAAGAATTGTTGTGAACATCCCATACCTTAATGGTTAGGGTATGAACACCCTCGGATAAATCAGTAAAAGGATAAGACACTGTACCCGACTGGTAAGAATCTAGATTAGATTCGTAGTATTGGTTCAAAACAATGGAATTCTGACTGTCCTGATCAAGAATAGCAATAATGTCGTGACCGATTCCGTTGCCGGTAGTATTGATACCAGAATCATCGGTAACCTGAGCGTACAGGCTCGGATTGGAGTTTGTAATTCCTCCAGACCTAAAGCTATTACTATTCATGAACAACTGAATTTCAGGCCCAAAATCATCAGACGATGCATTTTCGTCGAAACCACCAATCAATACACCTGCATCTGCACCAATTGCGTCGTATATACTGTCTTGTGCATAAAAGGAAATTTTACCTAGGCCATAAGCATATGAGATGTCTTTGGGCACAACAAATTCAAACTCAAACAAACCGCTATCTACAGATGCATTTCCGGCATAAAGAACGTTTTGCTGCAGGTCAAAATAAAAAGGGTCTAAGAATTCGTAGTCGTTATTAAGAGTTTGAAGTCGAGAAGGCTTGTCGAAAACTTTCGAGTTAACAGCCCCATTAAATGATGTATTAACAGATTCGTCTTGATTTACAACTGCACCTCTAACAATAACGCGAGAAAGGGCTTTTACCGAATCAATAGGCTCAAAAGTTTCTGCATCTAAAATTTCTAAAACACTAATTTTAGTTTCAGGGATTGGGAATTTTAAAGATGGGTCGCCTAAAAGTGTAAACTTCATTTTGTTGGTGGAAGAAATTCCAGATGAATTAAGATCGTTCTTCATTGCTCTCATGATAGCGCCAAAACTGAGTGTTTCTCCAGCGCTTTCTGGGATTGCATATTTGTAAAACGTTTCGGATAAATTCTCAGCATCACTTTCTGTGATCGTTCTGGTGGTGGTAAATAAGGCAATCCCAGCTCCGTTAGGATTTAAGAGTATTTGTTCTCCAGCGGAAACTCTCTTAGCATCATCGTATCTAGAAAACTCGCATGTAGCGGTTATAAAAACAGCTAAATTATCTATGTTCGTCCAATTATTTATATCAATTAACTCCAATACACGTTCTTCTGCCCAACCCACTTCTCCACCATGACCGTAATAATGCATCATAAGAGTTCCTTTATTTACCTGATCAATAATTGCTTGCCGCGCATCAGGATATCTCTGACCTCCTGAAGAAGCACTTTGCTGGTAAGCGTCTAAATAAATTTTATTGATGTTGTAATTAGGATAGGAAGTATCGAGAGTACTTGCAATTTTATCAATATTTTGTTGAAGCCTAAACTCCCAACTCTCATCGTCCACATCGTCTGCAACAAAGCAGATATTAGACCTCCAATCTCCCAATGAATTTATTGAATTGTAGTTTATTATTTTGTCTACTACTGCTTGAGCTTCATTTATAGTTTGACAAACAATTCTTCCAACCCCTAGGTCCATCCCATCAGTGCTCATCGTATTTTGAGCTCCTTCGCTCTCATCTAAAAAAGCAATAAAATCGTCTGTACAAAACGAGGGCCCAATTTTAAATGAATATTCCGACTGAAAAGTGGGCACAAAATTAACATCATCATACAAACCATTGGCAGAAGTAATTCCTTTATAATCATAACTCGCATCTCCAAATAGAAGAACATTTTCAGGAACATCACTTTCAGTTTGAGCTCTGTCGTAAAACATTTTCACATAAGCACGTAGCGCCATCAAATCTTGCTTACCTGAACTAAATTCATTGTAAATCTGTTCGGTAGTAGCAATATTTACCGTCATAGCGTCTTGTTGAACATGAAACTCAGCCAAACGTTCTGCAGCCTCTAAGAACTCTTCTGCCGTAATAATTAACAAATCTGCCGGTGCTTGACCGTGTAAATTTTGATTAACAACTTGTTTATCAAACAAAGGCTTGTTGTAAGAAGACTTGTTTAAATCGTGAATTACAAATTCTTTTAAAGTATCTGTCTGTAGATTAAAACTATCATAATTAGTAAGACTGATGTTCTTACAATTCATTGGATCCGTAACATCCCAAACAGCAAAGTCTTGTGTGTTAGAATTGATTAGAAATTTTGTAATTCTATTTTTGGCAACAGTAGCGGGTTCTTTAAAAAGGATTTGACCTCCTGAATAGCTTAATTCACACTTCGCTTGAAGCTCAATAAAATCAAGATAAGCAAAAGCAGCTGCATCTCCATTTTTACGGTAAGACACATTTAAACTAATTGAATTTTGATTTGATAAAAAATCTGATGAAGCAACACCATCGTCAACATAAACTTGCGAGTTTACAGCGTTACCAATGGGTACATTAAGCACTTCTGCACCGCCTAGAGTAAACAATAAACTTGTAGAGACATTTGATCTAGCAACCCCTTGAGCATTAATTCTAACAGGTTCACTTTTTAATCTAGAAGGGAAATTAAAATTTAAATTGTATTGTTCGTTAAAACTAAAATACTCTCCGTACCATTTTCTTCCCGTACTTTTTAAATTAACATTTTCCCATTCGTAGAAAAGGGGTTTGGTGTAAAAATCGACTTCAAAATTTGACGCTTCATCTTGAGCAATCGTTTGTATCCTTTTGCCGTCTTCCGAACCTATATGAAGGTAGTAATAATTGTTGTTATCGTAAATATTTAATTGATGCTTGAAAGCTAAATCAAGTGTATCGTATAGCCATCTGTGTGGAGATTGAGCAAAGAATACAGCAAAATCATTTGAATCAAAAACCCCGTCTTGTTCACCGGAAACATAAATGGCATTTTGGACCAGATCCTCATGTCTAAAAGTACCATTAAACTCTGGAAGCATTGCACCACCATTTCCATAAATTTGAATTTTACGTGGATCTATTGACTCAAGAGATAAACCGAGGTCTTCAAGAATCGATTTGTCAATTCTGTAAAGTCCGTCATCAGCTACTTTAAAACGAAACCAATCGCCCGTATCTAGTACAGAATTCGTATTAGAGGATTGCTTAAAATCTATATCAAAATCAGTGTATGACAGATGTAAAGAAAAGCTAAACTTTGTGATCTTATGAGTAGATGTGAGAGGAATGTAGGAGAGCACTAAAAAAGGTTGCTTTCGCTCGTATGAAATGTGCCATTCTAATTTTTCAAAAAACTGATTTGAGGAAATTAAATCTAATTCATGAAACTCTAAAAAAGTACTGTCCAAAGATTTAACAGTCAATTCTACAGAAGAAATATTTTCGGGGAGTCTAATTTTCTTTTTAAAAACAGGTAAATTATGGGTTTCAAAGGAGTAATAAGCTCCTCTGAAGGACATGGCTTGCGAAAGAGTATCTTGCGCTAAGTAAGAATGTGCACCAGTCCAAAGAACATCAACAACAGATGACTTTTGGGCATGAATTTTAGCAAAAGTTAGAAAAAATAAAACAGTACAAATAGATAAATAAATACGCATCAACCAACAGTTTAGATTTACATCACAAATAACGTCAAACAATTAATTCTATTGTCAAAAATACTAAGAATTGGTCTAATTATTTTGTAAAACTTAAATGAATTAACTTTTGAAGCAAATCGAACGTTTACAATTTCAAAAATTATTGTATTATTGTGTCTTGAAACGCAAAAACTAATATGATTAGAATCAGATTCTTTGCCTTACTGGCAGCTATAACTTTAGGAATAACAACGGATGCGTTAGCACAAGATCCTGCATTTACTCAATTTTATGCAAACCCTATGTACTTAAACCCAGCCATGGCGGGTTCGGCTAACTGCCCCCGAATATCTTTAAACCACCGAAACCAATGGCCAAACTTAAGAGGCTCATTTATAACCAACAGTATTTCTATAGACAGGAATGTTGAAGCATTAAATGGAGGAATTGGGTTACAGATTGTAAACGATGTACAAGGAGAAGGAGTCATAAAGGGAACACAGGTAAACGCAATATACTCATACCAACTTCAAGTATCCAGAAAAATAACAGTTCTCACAGGTATTCAAGCCAGTTACCATCAAAAAACATTAGACAAATCGAAACTCTTTTTTGGAGATCAAATTGATCCCAATTACGGTTTTATATACGAAACTCAAGAAAATCCTGATCTTATAGCAGACAACGTTGGTTACTCTGATATTTCTCTTGGGATGATGGCATTCACCAAAAAGTATTTCTTTGGATTAGCATTACATCACATAACACAACCAGACGACTCTTACATTGCTAAAAGTTTTTTACCAAGTCGATTCACCATTCATACTGGTGCAAATATAGCAGTGGGTAGAAGCAAACGATTGGGGATAGCCATGAATGGCCCTTTTATAACACCTAACTTAATGTACTTAAAACAAGCCGGAGCTGAACAACTTAACTTAGGCCTATCTTTAACAAATGAAAGTTTATCTGGTGGATTATACTACAGAAGTAATTTCTCGAATCCTGATGCAATTTTAGCTGTTATTGGTGTAGAAAAAAATGGAATTCGTCTTGGATATAGCTATGACTACACAGTTTCAAAACTTTCTGGTGCATCTGGAGGATCACACGAAATATCCGTAACTATACAATTAGCTTGCAGAAATAAAAGAAAAAAATTAAAAGCGATTAAATGCCCTAAATTTTAGGTATTTTTGACAAAATTAGAGCCTTAACAACATGAACACGTTACATACTTTTAAAATGAGGAATTCTTTAACTAGATTAGTATTTGTAGGACTTGCACTATTTATTTCATCTTGTGGAGGAAATAAATACAAAAGTATATCTCAAACAACAGGATGGAAAGTAAACACTTCATCTAATGGTGGGTTTGAAGCTGAGCTTAACTACAAACAAGATCTTCCAGTAGGGATGGTTTTTGTAGAAGGAGGAACTTTTATCATGGGTCAGACGGAAGAAGATGTAATGATGGATCAAAATGCAAACTCACGCCAAGTTTCAGTGTCTTCATTTTACATGGATGAAACAGAAGTAACTAATGTATCTTACAGAGAGTATTTGTTTTGGTTGAGTCGTGTTTTTGGAGAAAGTTATCCGGAAGTTTACTGGAACTCCTTACCAGATACAAATGCATGGAGAAGTGAAATGGGCTTTAATGACCCAATGGTAAATAATTACTTAAGACATGCCGGATTTAGTCATTACCCAGTTGTAGGCGTTTCATGGGATCAAGTACAGGATTATTGTGCTTGGAGAACAGATCGAGTAAATGAATTGGCTCTTATTGGAGTAAAATCTCTGAAACACAATTCAGAACAATTTGACGACGACAACTTTAACACAGAAACTTACAGAGCCGGACAGTATATAGGTGCAGTAAGAAAAAGAAATGGATACAAGAATTTAAGAAATCCAAAAGATAAAATTGGAAGAAGAGGTACTCAAGAAGACGGAATATTAACTCCGGGTTTCAGATTACCAACAGAAGCTGAGTGGGAATTTGCTGCATGGGGCTTGATCGGAAACTCAATTGATGGAAATATTTCAGACGGTAGATATTACCCATGGGATAGAAACTCATTAAGAGACAATAGAAAGAAATTTGCTGGCGAAATTTTAGCAAACTTTAAGCGAGGAGCTGGAGATAACATGGGAATTGCTGGGTCTTTAAATGATGCAGGTTCACGTACAACCGAAATCAGATCATTTCCTCCAAATGACTACGGCTTGTTTGACATGAGTGGAAATGTAGCAGAATGGGTTTTAGATGTATATAGAGATGATGCAGACAACCAAGATGACTTTATGCCATTCAGAGGTAATGTATTTACAGATAAAGCAAAGGATGAAGAAGGTTATTATCTTGAAGCAGATTCTTTAGGAAGATTAAAAACAGTGGAAGCTGAAGCAGATATGTTAAGACGAAACTATCAAACCGCAAAAAACTCCGATAGATACGATGGTGACATAGAATCTAGTATATACTATTCAAAAGGAGACTCACAAGGTGAAGCTGCTGTATACGATTATGGTAAAACAACATTAATAAACGACAATGTACACGTTTACAAAGGTGGTTCATGGAAAGATCGTTCGTACTGGTTAAACCCTGGTACAAAAAGATATATGAATAGTGATATTGGGACAGACTATATCGGTTTCAGATGTGTTATGGATCGAATGGGTTCTCAAAAAATAAAACCCAATAAAAAGAAAGCAAGAAAAATAAATAGATAACAAAAAGCCTCTCTTAGTAGAGGCTTTTTTTATGCAAAATGTGAGATGAAAATGATTGAAGCTCTTTACTCATTATACTTAAAGCACCCACAGATAAGTATTGATACAAGGTCTATTTCTAAAGATTGTATTTTCTTTGCGTTAAAAGGAGATAATTTTAACGCGAATGAATTTGCGCATACCGCACTTGGCAATGGAGCTGCCTATGCAATTGTAGATGAAGAAAAGTTTGTTTTAGATGAAAGATGCATTTTAGTTGATAATGTATTAGAAACATTACAAGAATTAGCAAGACACCACAGAAGAAGAATAAAATGCCCTGTGCTTGCAATTACAGGGTCTAATGGAAAAACAACAAGTAAAGAACTCTTATACAGAGTCCTTCAACAAAAATATATAACTACAGCTACAAAAGGGAACTACAACAACCATATAGGAGTTCCCCTGTCGGTACTTTCTATACCTGCTCATACAGAGTTTGCGATTATCGAAATGGGGGCAAACCACATAGGTGAAATAGATTTTTTGTGTAATATAGCGATGCCAGAATACGGCGTAATCACAAACGTAGGGAAAGCTCATCTGGAAGGTTTTGGTTCATTAGAAGGCGTCTTAGAAGCAAAGACAGAGCTTTACAGGTACATTGATAAAAGAAATGGCGTACTATTTATTAAAGACAATCAAAATAATCTACTTGAAAAAAGAGCCGAGGGTACAAAATTTTTCACCTACGGTTCTTTAGAAAAGAGTACTTACAATATTAAATTTATTGAAGCGCAACCAAAAGTGGTTGTTTCCTATGAAAATAAACTTATCAATAGTCAGCTTATTGGAGACTACAACTTCGATAATATCGCTTTAAGCATAGCTATTGGGCTTCATTTTAAAGTGGATAAAGAGCATATAAAAAATGCGTTAGAATTATACGTCCCAACAAATAACAGATCACAAATAGTAAACACAGCAGCAAACACTATACTTCTAGACGCCTACAATGCGAACCCTATGAGTGTAGAAAAGGCTATACTAACTTTGAGTAGTCTTGAACATGAGAATAAAATGATCATTCTTGGAGACATGTTTGAGCTTGGGCAAGAGTCAAAAAAAGAACACATCAAGATTATAAACTTATGTTTAAGTCATGGCTTCTCTAATGTTATG
>Ga0233444_10001170_pt1 | contig 30562 bp, 24 predicted proteins | sample SI_124_October20_6_FD_182792 | JGI IMG/M metagenome (GOLD analysis project Ga0233444, IMG submission 182792) | Seawater microbial communities from Saanich Inlet, British Columbia, Canada - SI_124_October2016_10_MG | ecosystem: Environmental > Aquatic > Marine > Inlet | place: Canada: British... | reverse complement strand
CTGGTTATGGTTGGTGACTTCGGCAGATACAGAAACGATATCACCACAAATGTAGCGCAATAGATCCATCTCATGGATCAGATTCGTCAGTACAGGACCGGCCTTGGCATCCTTGCGCCAGTCTGGTTCATAATAAGGCGCGTTCTTTTTGGCGTTCCACTGGCCAGTCATGCCAATAAGCTGGCCTAATACACCATCGGCAATCATCTGTTTGGCTTTATGAGCGCAAGGATAGTAACGCCGTTGATGCCCCACCAGAACATGCAGATTATGCTGGGTTGAATAGGCGATGATCTGGTCAGCTTCTGCCACTGTGGCGGTAATGGGCTTTTCGATTAGCAGATGCACGCCTGCCTGCATACAAGCCATCGCATCGTCAAGATGCCGTTCGGTTGGCGTGGCAATGATAATCGCTTCGGCACCACTTTTTGCGGCCATTTCACCAGCACTTGCATAGATAGGCACGCCGCATGAGGCTGCATAATCTGCTGCCGCTGGCGACGGGTCGGCAATAGCAACCAGTTCACCTTGCGGTGTATGGTCAAGCGCATCAATATGGCGCTTGCCAATGACGCCAGCACCGACGAGACCAATTTTGACGGGGGACATTATAAAGTCTCCATAAAAAATGATGTATCCATGATCTTTAAAGTATCGGCGATAAGCGGGGTGAATGACATTTTGTCCAGAATATCGTTTTGCAGATCAATGCCGGGTGCAATCTCAATCAAACAGACGCCTGACCTGGTTAGTTGGAACACGGCACGCTCAGTCACATATAAAATATCCTGTTTCTGACTTAGCGCCTGTGATCCCGAAAAGGTAATCTGGTCAACATTCTGTTTGAATTTGCCAATTTTGCCAGCGCTGATAACTGACAATGTGCCATCGCCAACGGCCAGCTTTGTGCCGCCAGTATCAAAGGTGCCGCAGAATACGACTTTTGCTGCATTTTGCGCGATGTCAATAAAGCCACCTGGCCCCACCGTATTACCTGCCAGCTTGGAAACATTGACATTACCTTGTGCATCAATTTCGCCAAAGCCAAGAAAGGCAATGTCGAGTCCGCCCCCCGAATAGAAATCAAATTGTGATGGACCATCAATCATGGAGCTGGGGTTCAGCGCATAACCAAACAGGTCGCCATCCAGCAAGGTGCCACCATAGGTGCCATGTTCGATAGTCTGGTAATAGCGCCCTTCAGCATGTTCGGCAGTAACAATTTTGGCCACTTGGTCGGGAATACCAAACCCGTAATTAACCACCGCGCCATCATGCAGTTCAGTACGTGCCCGACGTGCAATCACCATGCGCGCCGAAAAGGCCGGCATGTCACGCGGAACATCAGGGTTTGTTTTCTGGCCTGATACAGCCGCGTCATAGATCAATTCATAGCCCTGTCTTTGTTCGGCATCAATTACCACCGCATCAACCAATGCCGATGGGATGCGTACTTCACGCGCGGGCAAGCTGCCACGTGCCACTTTGCGTTTGACCTGAAAGATGACCTTGCCACCGCTATTATGCGCTGCTGCTGCCATCGCATAGATGTCTAGGTTTGCGGGTTCTTCTTCCAGCGAGATATTGCCATCTTCATCAGCAACGGATCCCCGAAGTAATGCCACATCAACGGGTATCGGCAGATAGCGCAGATAATCTTTACCATCGATTGACATGACCTCGACCAGATCATCCTGTGCGGCATTATTCATATGCCCCCCCTCAAGGCGGGGGTCAACAAAGGTGCCAAGGCCGACATGTGTAATCAATCCCGGGCGTCCGGCGGCCACTTCGCGCATTAATTGCATCATCACGCCGCCAGGCAGGACATAGGCTTCGATTTCGTTATGACGCGCCATCTCCTGCATGCGTGGTGACCAAACCCAATGGCCGCCAATCACGCGGCGGGTCATGCCTTTATGAGCAAAGCGGTTCATCCCGCGGCTGTCACGATCACCAATACCAAGCGCATGAATACAGGTCAGTCCATTTGGATGGCCGTTATTCAAAAAGCGTTTTTCGACTGCCGCGTGCAGACTTGTCGCCTCAACCAGTCCGCCCCCTCCGCCAATCAAGCCGATTGTGGCATTGTCCGGGATTAGGTCTGCGGCCTGGTCTGCCGAAATGAATTTATTATCACCCATTATTCAGTTCCGTTGTTAACGATCATTATCCACATTCCGTATTACCTATTCGATATTGTATAAGGATGTGTCGCCTTTCATCAGGCTTTTTGCCATGACCACACGATGAATTTCTGATGCGCCGTCATAAATCCGGTAAATGCGGGCATCACGGTAATAGCGTTCAATGGGCAGGTCGCGGCAATAGCCCATGCCGCCAAAAATCTGTACAGCACGATCCACCACATGCCCCAGCATTTCGGCAGCCTGGACTTTCAGCATTGAAATGCTGGCACGTGGATCTTCACCCTGATCGATCCGGCTTGCTGTTTGCCATAAAGCCAGCCGTGTTGCGTTAATGTCCATTGCCGAATCTGCCAGCATTTGCTGAATCATCTGGAATGTGCCGATCTGGGCGCCAAATTGTTTACGGTCTTGGGCATGTTCCAGCATCTTGTCCATGACATGCGTTGCTTTGCCAGTTGCACGCGCGGCTACCTGTGCCAGCCTGACCCGCCCCAATGTTGCCAATGCCATTTTCAATCCCTTGCCTTCGAGACCAAGTAGATGCGTGTTCGATAACCGCACATCGTCAAAGCTCATTTCGACATGCGAGGTGCCACGTAATCCCATCATCGGTTGATCGCGGCCAATAGTGAAACCGGACATGCCTTTCTCGACGATAAAGGTGGAAATACCGTTATATCCAGCCTCAGGGTCAGTCACCGCCGTGACCACAAAAAAGTCCGAATAAAGCCCATCCGAAATGAAATGCTTGGCACCGTTTAAAATCCAATCATCGCCATCACGCACAGCTCGTGTCTTGATGCTGGCGGCATCTGATCCGGCGGCTGGTTCGGTAAAGGCGACTGAACAGGTGCGCAAACCCTGAACAGTTGGCAAAAGATAGGTCTCAATCTGTTCAGCGTTCCCTTCAAGCAAGATTTCATACACATTGCCAAAGGCCCGCCGGATCAAAATGTCACTGGTATAGCCATATTGTTCTTCGGCCAGCATCCAGTCCAAAACTGACAAACCGCCACCACCATATTTGGTTGGGATATTGACAGCATAGAGACCTAGATCACGTGACTTCTGCTGTATCTCGGCAGCAATATCATCGGCCAGATAGCCTCGTGACTCAACTGTCTCTTCAAGTGGCATCAATTCGCGTTTCACAAAATCGCGAATGGTACGCACAAGAAGTCGTTGTTGGTCATCCAGCATAAAATGCATTAGAAATATCCCTTTGTTGCCCCACCATCGACACTTATGCCAGTGCCTTGAATATGGCGGGCTTCGTCCTGACAAAGATAATGCACCAGACTGGCAACATCATCAGGTTGACCAAGACGGCGGATACCCTCGGCTTGCATCCGTTCGGCGCGCACATCATCGACAGCTTTGCCTTCATCGCGGGCGCGTGTTTCCAGTAGCATCTGCAAGCGTTCAGTTTCGGTTTGACCTGGATTGATCCAGTTGACATTGACATCGTCCATATTGCCTTGTCCAGCCAACGCCTTGGTATAGTTGGCCAATGCCGCATTGACCGCACCGCCAACCATAAAGCCGGCATCGGGCGTTCTTGATGCCCCGCCAATAATCATGATCGCGGTACCATGCGCCGCTTTCAGCATCGGCCAAAATAACCGTGACATACGCACACCAGCATGAAATTTAAGCGCAAAACCATCGATGAAATCGTCATCAGATTGCGCGGGGAAAACACCCCCTTTGGTCGCGCCTGCGCTATGCACAAAAATATCACATGTATCATAATGTGATTGATAGGCCGCAAAGGCACTTTCACATCCTTCTAATGTTCGCAGATCGGCGGCGTGCGTCGCCACTGTGCCAGCGATATTGTCCTTGGCCTGTGCCAGATTTTTGGCATTTGACCCCAGAATCATAATGTCGGCACCGCTGAGGGCAAGCTTTTTGGCGATTGCCAAACCGATGCCACGTGACCCGCCAGTGATGATGGCTCTCTTGCCTGTCAGTGATGTTTTATTGTTAGATTGTCCGCTATCAGATTGCGTCATAGCCTATCCTTTCACGTAATGTGTTTCGATGCCCTTAACGAGGCCATATAAAGTATGCAGTGTTGGTACATTCAGATTGGCCTTTTTGGCTAGTGCCAATGGCCGGCCATAAATAAATTCAAGCTCACTTTGCCTTTGAGCAAGTATATCCAGACATAAAGATGATTTGTTGTCGCCAGTTCCGCCTGGTTGGGTCATCATTTTCAGCCCCGCGATAACCTCATTCTTATCCAGATTTACGTGCTGTGATTGGGCGATGCTGATCGCTTCGTCAAGGCCGCGGTAACATAGATCATGTAAGGCCTCTATATTGAGTATCTCGGTACTGGTCAGATTGGTAATACCAGATACCGCGCTCATGGTCAGATTGCCGATCAGCTTTTTCCAAATATCAGCATTTATATCTGCGCTTGGCTTAGTTTCCAGTCCGGCGGCGGTAAAGGCCGTGGCAATGGCATCAACACGTGGGGAAATGCCGCCCTGCATTTCGCCAATATAGGTTGGTACGCGGTCAAAATCCTGAATATGGCCAGCACCTAGACGCGCGCCAGCCATTGATGTCAGACCGCCAAGCACGTTGTCTGTTCCCAAAATCTCGCCCAGAATATCCTCATTTCCCAGCCCATTCTGGAAACTGATGAATACTGTGTTCTGCTTTGCCAGATGTTTCATGTTTTCGGCGGCAGTTCGGGTTGATGTGCCTTTGCATTGCACCAATACAATATCTATATCATCGATGTTTTCGGGCGAGGTGACAGCACGCATAACGTGGGTACGTTCACCGCCCAGTCCGGAAATTTTCAGCCCCTGTTTCTGAATTGCCGCCACATGTGCTTCGTCATGATCGACCAGCGTTACATCCATGCCGCCTTCATCCAGAATCATGCCAAATAGCGCGCCCATGCCGCCAGCACCCATCACCATTACTTTTGTTTGTGTTTTGACCATCTGACTACCCCCTAGATACCGGATTAAGCAAACCATCGACCGCCTGAATGCCAAGTAGGTACGAATTGAAGCCAAAGCCCACAATGGCGCCATCACACACAGGCGAGATCGTGCTGATCTGGCGAAAGGCTTCACGCTTAAAATTCTTTGATAGATGCACTTCGACCTTGGGGCCATCAAATAGTGCCAAGGCATCACGAATGGCATAGGACGTATGCGTATAGGCGGCGGCATTTATAACGATGGCACGTGTACTATGGCTGGCTTGCTGTAGTTGGGTGATTAATGCACCTTCGCTATTTGACTGAAACCAGTCTAGCGTCAGTCCAAGACTATCTGCTTTTTCACGGCTGGCAGTTTCAATTTCCCCCATTGTCATATTGCCATAGATATGTGGTTCACGCGTACCCAGCATGTTCAGATTAGGACCATTCAAAACCAGAATATCTGCTTTTATGTTATCTGCCATGCCATTCACTTTCTAAAAGGCCAACTCGATCACGCCAAGCGTGCCAAAATCAGCGTGAACGTTGCTACCAGCCGCAAAAGGCTGGGGTACGGTTGCTGCGCCAGTTGACAGAAAGTCGCCCGCATTCATGCAAATATGGCGGTTTGCCAGATGATTGACCAGATCAGCGGCGGCTTGTGCTGGCACACAGCGCATATCGCCAAGAAAATTTTCTGCTGGTGCCCTATCATCAACGCGCAAGGTGATAATGTGGTTTTGAAAGTCCAGATCGCGCCAGTCATGAATTGGGTCGCCAAATACAAACCCCATGCCACCACCATTATCAGCAATCGTTAGAAGTGAATTTTGTGCTTTGCTGGCACCTTCGACCTGATAACGGTTGCCGATAATTTCAATTGCAGGGTGCATTGTCATGATCTCGGCCATTTCTTCGGCACGCCAAGGTGTACCCCGCAAGGTGGGCGTTTCGGTCAGGCGAAAGGCAAATTCGGTTTCGGCGCGCGCTTTTGGAAAACGGGAAATGGGCAACTTCATATGTGTGCCGACATAACAGGTCGAAGCTATAATTCGCCCGGGAATGACATCATCATGCCCGTCCAATGCACGCATACGGGCGCTGGTGGCACCAACTTTCCACCCTACCAGATTTTCACCAAGCGCGTCGAACATGCGGTCCTGTACATAATAGGCCTCAATGCGGTTTTCCGGAAATTGGTGAGGCTCTAACTTTATGGGCGATGATGGGTCTGGCCATTTATCAGCAAGCATGTCTGCCAGCGCAGCAAGCTTGGTGTTATTATTGCTCATATCGTTAACTCTCCGTTGCGATCAGCAAAGCAATAACTAAGCCGAATAGAACAGTCAAAAAATGATGAAAAATCATCATGAGGTCAGATTTATTGGTTCCTTCCGTTTTTTGGGTTACATGTCGTGGTCGGAATGATGCTTTGTAATCCGCGATCATCTATCGGCTTTCGTTTCGCTATAGCCGGATGATGCTTTGTAATCCGCGATCATCTATCGGCTTTCGTTTCGCTAAAGCCGGATGATGCTTTAAAAATAGGTTTCGGGAATGTTGTCCGAGGTGAAAATCTGGAAATCAACCAGCTCATTAATGCTTTCGGACGCCATGCCATGATGCGCCGATATGATTTCAATAGCGCGCAGAACCTGACGTGCGGGGTTCGAATCAATCACGATGTCGATCAACCCTGATCGTAGATGTGTGATTGTTTGACTATCAAGATCATGGACGATTTTAACAAAATCAAAGCGCTGTTTTTCGCCCTGCGTGCTTTTGATCAGCATTTCCAGCATATCGTCATTGGTTGTCGAATAAAGCGCTCTGATATTTGTATTTTGCAGCACTGTATTACGTATTTTCGATAAGGTGTGATCAAGTATCGGTTCACGCTTGATGATGACCAATTGATTCTGTTTATCCATAGCATTGAAAAATTCAGTAAATCCGCCAAACCGGTCTTGCAATGACTGGGCGTGTTTTTCAGGTGCGATGACCAATACTTGTCCACCGCCGCGACAAATGGCTTCGCAAAGTTTTGCTGCTGACTGGCCAGCGCCAATGTCATTGATACCAACATGCGAATGCCGGTTGCTGTGCAGAATATCGGTGCTGATGGTCAAGACAGGTACAATGCCTGCCAATGCGTCAATTTGCGTGGCAATATCGGGATGGTTGTTGCCATATATAATTATACCATCTCGATAACCAGCGATATCGCGCAGATGCGCCGCCAGCTTGTCGGGTGCATCATCCTCAATATGTGTGCGATAGACAGTAACCGGAATGTTCGCAAAGCTGGTTGCCATCTGAAAGGCTTTGGCCAGCCGATCATAATAAGCAGAATGTTTACGTGCCAAGACCGCCTCAATGCGCAAAGTCCGTTGATCAATTTCGGGCAAAACACGCCGTGTTCCCAGCGTTCGTGCACTATCTAATACTTTTTTCATGGTTTTGAGGCTGACGCCGCCGCGTTCATTCAAAACGCGGTCAACCGTTGCGGTGCCAACACCAGCGTGACGGGCAATATCTTCGAAACGGTTGTTTTTAGATTTTGGTTCCATACAACTGATCATTACCAATAGCTTGATCAAAAACAATCATTTTATGTCAGGCTTTGATCTGAATGAACTTCAACACTTGGCTTTTACCGATATGCGCATCTCAAATATGCCGTCACGTAAGCAGATGAATAAACGGATTGGCGGTGGGTGTGAATAACTGTTATCACCCTACATTTTGGAATGAAATAGGACGCCCGTAAGCTATTTATACCTGATGGTGGCGTATATCACATCAAAAGGCATACCATCTTTAAAAAACGGTATGATGAATTTATTGTGACCTTTATGTAGACTGTGATAAGGACGGCAAGCCATGGCGAAAAATATCCAAAATACTGACGCAGTAGGATTTGGTACCCAGATCCGCAAATCACCTTATTTTGATGCAACAATGCGGTGGGGCGCGGCGGGCTTTTCGGTTTATAACCATATGTATATACCGCGTGATTTTGGCGATCCGGTGCAGAATTTCTGGAACCTGGTCAATGACGCGATCCTTTGTGATGTTGCGGTTGAACGCCAGGTTGAAATCACCGGGCCGGATGCGGCGCGCTTTGTCCAATTGTTGAGCCCGCGTGATATATCTAAATGCGCTGTTGGCCAATGCAAATATGTGATCCTGACCAATGATAAAGGTGGCGTCCTGAATGATCCGGTGATGTTACGACTTGGCGAAAATCATTTCTGGTTTTCACTGGCTGATAGCGACATTCTGTTCTGGGCACAGGGCGTTGCGGTCAATGCCAACATGGATGTGACGATCACCGAGCCAGATGTGTCCCCGCTTCAGTTGCAGGGGCCAAAGTCTGGCGAAATTGCCCATGCTTTGTTTGGTGATGCGGTTGCTGATTTACGCTATTACTGGCTGACCGAGCTTGAATTTGAGGGCATTCCGCTGGTGGTATCGCGAACCGGATGGTCAAGCGAACTTGGCTATGAAATTTATCTGCGTGATGGCTCAAAAGGCGACCAGCTATGGGAAGCGATCATGCAGGCTGGCGCGCCGTTTGGTCTGAAGCCAGGTCATACATCGTCAATTCGCCGGATCGAGGGTGGCATGTTGTCCTATCATGCCGATATGGACATCGATACCAATCCATTTGAACTGGGTCTTGATCGTTTGATTGATTTGGATATGGACGCAGATTTTATTGGCAAGACGGCATTAACAACAATTCGCCAGCAAGGCGTTACCCGCAAGCAGGTAGGTCTGATCATTGATGGTGCGCCTTTTGCGGCCTCAAATACAACCTTTTGGCCAGTTGAAAGCGATGGGCAGGTGATCGGCAAGGTTACCTCGGCTATCTATTCACCTCGATTGGATCAGAATATAGCTCTGGCGATGCTGGATAGTGCGTATGCTGATAACGGCACCCGCGCTTTTGCTGAAACATCAGTTGGCCGTTTGCCCGTTACGGTTGTGCCGAAACCGTTTTACGATCCAAAAAAACAACTGGCGTCATCCTAGGGCTTGGATATGATGTTTGAATGTTGTGCGCTATTATGCATGGCGTCACCAAATAGGGGGCAATGACATGATAGATGCTGGCAAGGATGAAATTCTGTTATCCGAACTGTCCGATACAGGAGTGCTACGTCTTACACTGAATGATTCGGCGCGCCGTAATGCTTTGTCTGAAAAAATGCTGGCTACTATTCAGTCCACGCTGGATGCGGCGGCAGTAAATCCGTCAATACGCGTGATTGTGCTGGCATCGAATGGTCCTGCCTTTTGCGCTGGACATGATCTGAAAGAGCTGACTGCTGGGCGGGCGGCCGCTGATGGCGGTAAAGCTTATTTTGCCTCTATTATGACGCAATGCTCGACGATGATGCAGACGATCGTGCGTCATCCAAAGCCGGTGATTGCCGAAGTGCGGGGTATCGCGACCGCTGCCGGATGCCAGCTTGTTGCTAGTTGTGATCTGGCCTATGCTGCCGCCGATGCAAAATTTAGCACCCCCGGTGTCAATATCGGCCTGTTCTGTTCGACACCAATGGTGGCCTTGTCGCGGAATGTTGCCCCAAAATTTGCTATGGAAATGTTGCTGACGGGCGAAATGCATAGTGCCGCCCGCGCTGCCGAAATCGGTCTGTTAAATGCGGCGGTTGCCGAAGATAAATTGACCGAAGCCGTGATGGCAGTTGCAACAAAAATTGCTGGCAAATCAAGCATGACGTTGGAAACTGGCAAGCGCGCCTTTTATGAGCAGGCAGAAATGACGTTGTCAGACGCCTATGATTATGCCGCTGGTGTCATGGTTGATAACATGCTCAAGCGGGATGCCGAAGAAGGCGTTAATGCCTTTCTGGAAAAGCGCCATGCTGTCTGGAATGACAAGTAGCTATATCATCAGGATAATATCCAATAGGCCTACCAATAGCCCTTGATTGCGGTTATGCGTGAACCAAAATAGGCAATCCGCGCATCGGCATCATCACCAAGCATGTCAAAGCTGGTTTCCAGTATATCTTCAATGGTAGAAATCATCGGCGCCATTTCAAAAAGCCGTTTGGTTTTTGAAATTGGCACATCAATCACCAGATCGGCATAATCGCCATAGGGCGATAATATATCATCGGTAATCGCAACCGTTGGGATGTTCAGTGACCGCGCCGCCTGCACAAGACGAACCGTTTCGCTTGAATAGGGGGTTGTCGAAAAGGTAATCAATGTATCGGCAGGCGACATTTGTGCCAGATCCTGAGCCGAAGCCAGACCCGACTCGGTCATCAAATGAAAATTGTCAAACACCATCCGCCCCATATAACTCATATAGCTTGCAAATGCTTGCGCACTGCGAAAGCCAGCAATATGTACCCTGCGTGATGTGTGGATACGTGCGGCGACTTTGTAAATTTGTGCTTGTGTCTTGGCACTCCGATGCGTTTTGGGCGTATCGCTATTGACGTTATCATCGGCGGCTGGTGATTTCGTGGCTGTCGGATATAAATCTGCGCGAACGGCGGTCTGAAACGCGGGATAGCCCGAAAAGCCCCATTTGCGTGTCAGGCGAATGATCGACAGTGGCGATACATCGGTCAGGGTAGCAAGATCGCGGATGCTTTGGAACGGAATATCAGCAAGCCCCCGAATAATTACCGCGCTTGCTTTTTGAAGGGTACGGCTCAAGCCAGCATGTTGTTGTTTTAGATCGTCATGTAGTCCCATGTGATGATCCTATGCAAGGCTGAGATATACCGCAAGTCTAATTTGTTACAATTGTAACATATATATTAGAAATATAACAAACGTTTTACATCCTATCCAGATATGCTACCACTAGAAGAGTGTAACCTTATCTAGGGAGAAGAACATGGAACTAAGGAAAATTATTGCGGGCGGCCTTGTCGCTTCATTTGCCGGATTTGGCATTGCTACAGCGTCAGCTGAGCAGTTTGTTTCAATTGGTACCGGTGGCGTAACCGGCGTTTATTATCCAACAGGTGGCGCGATTTGCCGCTTGGTAAATAAGGATCGTAAAACGCATGGTATCCGCTGTTCAGCTGAATCAACTGGTGGTTCGGTTTATAACATCAATACAGTTCGTGCAGGTGAGTTGGAATTTGGCGTTGCCCAGTCTGACTGGCAGTACCATGCCTATCGTGGCACTTCAAAGTTTGCTGATAAGGGCAAGTTTGAAAATCTTCGTGCTGTATTTTCAGTACACCCAGAGCCATTTACGCTGATCGTACGCAAAGATTCTGGCATCAAATCTTTTGAAGGTCTGAAAGGCAAAAAGGTCAATGTTGGTAACCCGGGTTCGGGTCAACGCGCGACCATGGAAGTTGTCATGGAATCTTTCGGCATGAAGATGAGTGACTTCTCGCTTGCGGCCGAACTTAAAGGTTCGGAAATGGCACAGGCAATCTGTGACGGCAAGATCGAAGCCATGATCTATACGGTTGGTCATCCAAATGCGGCTCTGACACAGGCAACATCAAGCTGTGAGGTTGAACTGGTCAATGTTGCTGGTGCGCCAATCGACAAGCTGATCGCCGATAACTCATTCTACCGGGTCGCTGAAGTGCCAGGTGGCATGTATAAGGGATCACCAAACACCACCACAACATTCGGTGTTGGTGCGACGGTTATCACATCGGCTGATGTGCCGGAAAATGTTGTCTATACAGTTGTCAAAGCTACATTTGACAATTTTGCTGACTTCAAGAAATTACACCCTGCATTCCGCAATCTGAAAGAAGAACAGATGATCAAAGACGGTCTGTCTGCACCGCTTCATGCTGGTGCGGTTAAATATTACAAAGAACGTGGCTGGATGTAGTTGCAATTTGGGGCGGCTTTCGGGTCGCCCCTCACTTTATGAATTATCTTTTTACTGATCTATTTTGGCGTTTACAGTGGTCTGCAAGACATAACAGGCAAACATTACAGGACTGTCATGACAATTTCTGGTGCCGACACACAAAAGCATGAAGCTGGTTTTATCCAGCGCGAGCCAAAGACAGGTATATTTCTGACTATCCTGTGTATTGTCTGGTCGTTGTTCCAACTCTGGATAGCGTCTGATTTTCCTTTTTATCTTAGTGAAGTAACCGGCTTGAATCTGGTTTTCAATAATCAGGAAGCGCGCCAGATCCATCTTGCCTTTGGTCTTGGGTTGGCGCTTCTGGCCTATCCGGCAGTGCATAAACTACACCCGTTAGTCGATCGACTCAGCCAGATTGCGCTGACTGTGGTTGGTGTTACCGCCTGTTTATATCTTTATGCTTTCAAACTTGATATTGCTAACCGCGCTGGCTTGCCTAACCAGTATGATCTGATGTTTTCGATAGCTGGTATTATCTGTCTTGGTGTTGCTGTCTATCGGTCATTAGGTTTGCCATTACTGATCGTCGCCAGTCTTTTTGTTTTATATGTTCTGTTTGGTGATGACAGTTTCGTGCCTGATGCGATGCGCTGGAAAGGCGCGTCAATCAACAAGGCAACATGGCATTTCTGGATGCAAACCGAAGGTGTTTTTGGCGTTGCTCTAGGTGTATCAACGTCGATGATTTTTCTGTTTGTGCTGTTTGGCGCATTGCTGGAAAGCGCGGGAGCTGGCAACTATTTCATCAAGTTATCCTTTGCCGCATTAGGGCATTTTCGTGGCGGGCCCGCCAAGGCGGCGGTGGTGGCGTCTGGTCTGTCAGGTATCTATTCGGGATCATCAATTGCCAATGTTGTGACGACTGGCACCTTTACCATTCCATTGATGAAGAAAACTGGCTTTTCGGCAGAAAAGGCAGGAGCCGTCGAAGTTGCTTCTTCAACCAATGGTCAGCTCACACCACCAGTGATGGGGGCGGCGGCGTTTCTGATTGCCGAATTCACTGGCATTAGTTATTTTGAACTCATCAAATATGCCGCCTTGCCGGCTTTGGTTTCCTATGTTGCTTTGATATATATCGTTCATCTGGAAGTCCTGAAACTTGACCTTAAAGGCCTGCCACAGCGGCCTTCATCCTCGCCATTGGCGCGGCGGTTAGGTGGATTCCTAGCTGGTTTTCTGGGGCTGTCTGCTCTTTCATGGCTGATACATATGTTTCTGCAATGGACAGGCGATGCGCTACCCGGCATGACTTTACCTGCGGCGATTGCATTGTTTGTCGGCTTTTATATATGGCTTGTCTGGATTGCGTCGCGGCATCCCGATCTTGAAATTGGGTTAACCGAAGATGAAATGAAAAACCTGCCCTCGGTCGGGTCGGTTTCTGTTACTGGTTATCATTTTATCCTGCCAATTGTGGTTTTGTTATGGTGCGTGCTAGTCAGTCGTCTCTCGCCCGGCCTGTCGGCTTATTGGGCAAGTTTGGCAATGATGTTTGTCCTGCTGACGCAACATCCGCTGAAAGCCTTTTTCCGAGGTCGGTTTGCGATGCCGCTTTTGCTTGCAGGTGATGAATGGCGGCAAGGCATCATCGATTTGCGCCGCGGGCTAGAAAATGGTGCGCGTTCGATGATTAACATTGCTGTGGCCACTGGCGTGGCGGGCATCATCATTGGCACCGTGTCATTGACAGGTGCGCATCAATTTATTGGTGAATTTGTTGAAACGGTCTCGGCGGGAAATTTGGTGGTGATGCTGCTTTTGGTCGCCTTTATGAGCCTGATCCTTGGAATGGGCTTGCCGACAACGGCCAATTACATAGTTGTATCATCCTTGATGGCACCAGTTATAGTCATGGTTGGAGCGCAGAATGGCTTGATCGTGCCTCTGGTTGCCGTGCATCTGTTTGTGTTTTATTTTGGCATTCTGGCTGATGATACGCCGCCGGTTGGTCTGGCGGCTTTTGCCGCTGCCGCCATTTCCAAAGGCGATCCGATCCGCACCGGTATTCAGGGTTTCAGCTATGATATACGTACAGCAATCCTGCCTTTCATGTTCATTTTCAATACCGATATTCTGTTAATTGATGTTGGCTTTATCGATGGTGTCATTGTGCTGGTCACGGTGGTGCTGGCGATGCTCGCATTTTGTTCGGCAATTCAGCATTACATGTTACTCAGAAATCGACTTTGGGAAACAGTCATGCTGTTACTGATTGCCTTTACCTTATTCCGTCCGGATTTCTGGCTTGATCGCGTTCAGCCACCTTATCAGTCCGTTGCCGGTGCGCAGATTATTGATCTGCTTGATGATCCAGATAGTGCCTTGGCCGCTGACAAGGATGTATCGGTGCGGGTGGCGTTTTCAGGGCCTGATTTTGATGATTATGACCGAATCATACAGCGCAATTCAATCCTGTATTTTACACCATCAGCCGATGGAGCCGTGCTGTTGGCTGAAGACAGACTTGATAAGGTTGGGTTAACGCTGATTTTCGAAGATGGAGTTGCCTATGTCGAAGAACCGTTCCCGGGTACTGCTTTATTCCAGGAAATGCAGACCTTTGATTTCTATGCCGATACAAGGGTGACACTGGAAACAATTTACCTAGACACTCCAGATCGTATGTCACAAAATATTTTCTATTTGCCAGCTATCGCCATGCTGTTGCTGATTGTCTTACTTCAGTATCGCCGCCGCGCACGGCTGGTAACATCTCCAGTTTAAATTTTAAAAAAGGTACTTCCGTGATTAGTAATTCAGTGTTTCCGCGTCACAGCAAAGCAGATCTGGCGATTGCTTCACATGGTGATGGTTGTTTTATTGTCGATAAAATAGGCAAGCGATATCTTGATGCTTCGGGTGGTGCCGCCGTGTCTTGTCTTGGACATTCAGACGATACAGTGCGCAAGGCAATTATTGAACAGACCGAAAAGCTTGCTTTTGCGCATACCTCCTTTTTTACCAGTGAGCCAGCCGAAGTTTTGGCTGATCTGCTTGTTGCCAATGCTCCTGAAGATATTAGCCGCGTCTATTTTGTTTCCAGCGGGTCTGAGGCGGTTGAAGCAGCGTTGAAATTGGCCAAGCAATATTATGTTGAAATTGGTCAGCCTGAGCGTCATCGGATTATTTCACGTCGGCAAAGCTATCATGGTAACACGCTAGGGGCTTTGGCGGCTGGCGGTAATGTTTGGCGGCGTTCCTTCTTTGAGACGTTGCTTGCCGAAACCAGCCTGATCGCCCCATGTTATGCTTATCGCAATCAGCAGGATGGCGAAAGTGAATATGACTATGGCCAGCGCGTCGCGAATGAACTTGAAACCGAGATTCTGGCGATTGGTGCGGAAAATGTGATGGCCTTTCTGGCTGAACCAGTCGTTGGCGCCACCGCTGGTGCCTTGGCACCAGTACCAGGCTATTTCACGCGTATTCGCCAAATTTGTGATAAATATGGTGTGCTTTTGATACTTGATGAAGTCATGTGTGGCATGGGACGAACAGGATCATTTTTTGCATGTGAACAGGAACATATCACCCCTGATATTGTCACGATCGCCAAAGGGTTGGGCGCAGGGTACCAGCCGATTGGCGCAACGCTGTGCACGGATGTAATTTATGATGCGATTGCGTCGGGATCTGGTTTTTTCCAGCATGGCCATACCTATCTTGGTCATCCGGTAGCCTGTGCGGCGTCATTGGCGGTGATGCATCGTATTCTGGATGATGATCTATGCACGCGTGTGCGCCAGCAAGGCGAGCTGTTGAATGATCGATTGCATGAACGTCTTGGCCAGCATCCCTTTGTTGGTGATATTCGTGGTCGGGGGCTGTTCCGTGGCATCGAGCTTGTCGAAGACCGCAGTGCCAAAACACCTTTTGCGCGCGACCGCAATATTGCTGGAGTGATCAAGAAACAGGCGCTTGAACTGGGGCTTATTTGCTATCCGATGCAAGGCACAATTGACGGCAAGCAAGGCGACCATGTGCTGATCGCGCCGCCATTTATCATTTCGGATACCGAAATTGATCAGCTTGTAGATATTGTTAGCACGGCGATTGACCTAAGCATTGCCGGATCAACGTGATTAGCCATGCGCGCCGTAATGGCCACTGATCATCTGCGTGATGCGTTTGATCATCTGGTTATTGCGTTCTAGCGGCGCCAAAATCTGTTCGGCGATGGCTTGATAATCCGAATAGCTTGCATCGCGGTAATTCTGTGTCTCGGCAACGTCACTATGCAACTTTTTCGTTTTATCAAGCGAAAATTCCTGACGGATGATGGCTTGCGCTTCGTCAAAATCAAGGCTCAAAGCTTGTCGTAAGACATCTTCATTGCTATGGCGCGTCGATTCAGCAAAGCGCGGTACGCGGCAGATCAATGCCAGCGAGTCGATGATAAGCGCGATACGTACCGCGTGAATCATATCCAAACTGACGCGTTCATCACCGCTGATCCGGACATCTTCTTCACCAACTGATTTTGATAGGCGATAAAGGTCGATCAGATCATCACGCAAACCCCAGACAATTTGGCGGGCGGCTCGGGTACGCCTGTCATCATTGAGCATGAATCCCAGCTTGCGATAGGCACGCAGATTACGCGGTTGATAGCCATGATAGCCACGATCGATCCAGAAGCCGTTATCCAGCAATTTGGCATAGGCCAGAACCGTATTTAGTGATCCTAACTCTTTTGCCGCCAGCACATGTCCCAGTAATTGTTGTAGTCGCGGTGAGGTTTCATAAAGTTCAACAAACTGGTCCGCATCGATCTGGGCAGCGCTGCCAAAGCCCGAAATGACATTCGCCAGAAACCCAAGCTGTTGCAAGATTGCATTATGCGGAATGGCACGCATCTTTGATGGGTCTTGTCTGCCCATACCGACCTGAACAACCCGTTTGGCTGGCCGTGATCCCGTCTTTGGCAACAAATTGATACCAAATATATCAAGCAAGGTCACATAGCTTGGGTCGGAAAACAGTTTCTCATGCCATGCTTTAAGCGCCAGAAACATATCCAGCGCAAAGTCATTTTTCTGATAAAAACTGTCGTCCTTCCAAGCGGCGCTTGGTTGTGCCGTTTCGGCGGCAAACAGATGGTAGATCGTCGATTGTGCCAATGCCGGCGTACCAAACATCCGATAGCCATCGCCACCCTGAAAACTTGATTGATGATGAATGCGGACACCCATGTCGTTGCATCGCGCCCGGGTATGTGGTGTCAGAATAAAATTCTGCCGATCAGCAATGCGCGGGCCGGCACATCCCCGGCCAAATGACTCGCCATGCGTATTGAACATCAGCAGATCAACGTCGCCATTTAGTCGGTCTTTGACTAACTGTGCAATTTTCAACTGTAACCGTTCAATCGCCAGATTGGCAGCAATCTGTCCTATAAAGCGCCCAGCATCGGAAAAGCCAGTCTGCATCGCCAGCCGTCCCCGGCGACGCACATAGTCGCAAAACACATCATAGCCTAGCAATTGTTCGATCAATTGCACCCCATGTTCCAGCCCGAAGGTTGTTTCGAACAAAGGTGAAATATCTAGCCGGTCTGCAATGCCGAATTTATGCGCCAGATATAGCGCGTTCATGATTGTGATGGGTTTTTCGCATTCGGCAATCAATAAGCGGATAGGCTGGTCACAATCAACATGTTTGATAAATTGGGTGGCCAGCATTAACTGGCGACGTGCGGTGGCGTTTTCTTCATCCAGATTCTGGAAATTGATCTTCCATGCTGATTCGGTTTTGATACGTGTTGCCAGCCGTTCCATCAACAGGCGGTTCTGGACATTATCTCCCGAAAGCGAAATACCACGGCCATCAACCGCGCGCATTGCATTGCGTAATTGTACAGCATTGATCCGCAGGTGAATTTCGCCCATGCCAAAGCCATGACTGGCAATATCTCCGGCAATGACCATCAGCGCCGTGGCTGTTTCATCATCATCGATATTGTTGGCAATCATATGTAGCCGACGGGCAAAATCGGCACTGCTGATTAATTTGTTCTTGCGTTCGCTCAAAGCGTCAACGGCATTGGCAAAGCTGGCCTCATTCAAATCAGAAAACCGCTTGATGTCAGCCTTTGTGGCATCATTTTCTACAGCTAGTTCATCTAGCAATCCGGCAATATCTGGGTGCGATTGAACATGCGATGACAGCTCGGCTTGATATAGGTCAAGCGCCATCCGCTTTTCGACAAGCCGCAAGGCAAAGCTGTCCAGCCATGTGATATCCGAACGCCCGTCAAGATCATAACCAACCCATGTTGATACCGCGCACATTACAGGCAAAACATCACGCCAGCTGGCATCACCAGCCACATGTTTTGCGGTTAAAATGGTGTGATGTAATGACCGGATCGCGCTGCGGGCATGCCCCAATGCCTGCATTGCCTCTTCATGTTCATCCTGCAATGTTATATTGCTTCGCGGCTGATAGGCATCGTCAGGCATAGTGCCCAACTTGTTATCGCTTGCGGCCTGAGACAAGACAGCAGATTTTTCTTTTTCCAGCGCAAAAACCGGATGTGCGGTAAACACCGCATGATAGACAGGCTTGCCGACATCAAGGGCGCCTAGATCAATTGCATCCAGAATATTTACGTCATTTTGGTCGCGACCAGTCTTGACATGCAGGCGGGTTGTTTGTTGATCCCAAAGCTCGCTTCCCATATGCGCCAGAAAGTCATTCACTTCTTCCTGGCTTATCTGGCCTTTATACAGCTTGTCGCTGATCTCATCAGCAAGTGCCAGAATGGGGTTAATATCTGAAACATGTTTGCCTTGCTTGCGAAAGGCGTCGAGTCTGTCCAGAAGGTCGGCTTTAAGTTGCTTTACAGTCATGATTCTCATCCGCCAGATTGGTTATCTACCGGTTTGCTCCCCAGCTTTAAAATATCATTCTACAGGCTATTTGCCACAACATACGTTAAAAATCTTTGAGATGCTATGGCAGGATTGTTTACGCCGTTCTATTTAAGTGATGTTCATGGCGTTATCGATACGCATCTTTTGATAGTAAACGAAAACAAATATTTCATATAGGTTTCCTGCATCATGCGTGTTAGGTTTGTCTTTAATAAAAACTTAAAATTTAAATTTAAGTTAGTGTCCAAAATATGATTGCTGTTGTGGTTGTATGAGGTGACACATAATAATTTACAAGGGAGCAAACAATGAAAAAATTAATATCCACACCCGCCATAGCTGCGGCTGTTTCCATTGTTATGGGAACGGTATCTTTTGCTGCATCTGCTGCTACGGAAGTGCAGTGGTGGCATGCGATGGGCGGTGTTAACGGCGAACGCGTTAACAAAATCTCTGAAGATTTTAACGCCACACAGTCAGATTATAAAATCGTACCTGTATATAAAGGTAACTATACCGAAACTATGACCAGTGCGATTGCCGCTTTCCGCGCGAAACAACAGCCGCATATCGTGCAGGTTTTTGAGGTTGGTACCGCAACCATGATGGCCGCCGAAGGCGCGATCATGCCTGTTGAACAGGTCATGAATAATGCAGGCGAGCCATTTGATAAAGGTGATTACCTGTCTGCTGTTATCAGCTATTATCAGACCCCTGATGGTGAATTGCTATCGATGCCGTTCAACAGCTCTACTCCTGTGCTCTGGTATAATCAGGACGCCTTTGACAAAGCAGGCGTGTCTAGCGTTCCTAAATCTTGGGATGATGTCGAAGCGGCGTCTCGCAAGCTAGTTGATGCTGGCTATAAATGTGGTTTCAGCTTCGGTTGGCAGTCATGGGTCATGATTGAAAACTATTCAACATGGCATGACGTACAGATCGGCACCAAACAGAACGGCTTTGCCGGTTTTGATGCCGAACTGACAATCAATAATGACCATGTCAAAAACATCCTTGGTCGTATTGCCGATATGTCAAAAGACAATCTGTTTGTTTATGGCGGACGTCGCGGTGATAGCCTGTCAATGTTCACCAATGGTGAATGTGGCATGTGGATGAATTCATCAGCCTATTATGGCAGCATCAAAAAGCAGGCTAAATTCAACTTTGCCCAGACCATGTTGCCGCTTGATACAGCTGTTGCTTCCAAGCCACAGAACAGCATCATCGGTGGTGGTACATTGTGGGTTTTGAAAGGTCATGATGCCGAAGAATATAAAGGCGTTGCAAAATTTATGACCTATCTGTCTTCAGCTGAAGTGCAGGCATGGTGGCATCAGGAAACTGGCTATGTGCCAATCACAACAGCCGCTTATGATCTGTCAAAGAAGCAAGGTTTCTACGATACAAACCCGGGTACAGACACAGCTATTAAACAGCTGAATCTGAACACGCCAACAGCGAATTCTAAAGGTCTGCGTTTTGGTAATTATGTTCAGGTCCGTGATGTCATCAACGAAGAAATGGAAGCCATCTGGAGTGGTGCCAAATCGTCAAGTGATGCGATGGATGAAGCTACCAAGCGTGGTAATGTGCTTCTTCGCAAGTTCGAGCGTGCAAATAAATAACGCCTAAATTGCTACCCCATGGTCACCTGATCATGGGGTAAGATGCTTTTCAGCTTTGGATTTTTTTATGCAAGAACGCGTTATCTTTAAATCCCGCTCTTTGCCTTATTTGCTGGTCGCGCCGCAAATTATCATCACCTTGATTTTTTTCCTCTGGCCAGCGGCACAGGCTTTGTATCAGTCATTTTTGATTGAAGATGCTTTTGGTTTTAGTTCTGAATTTGTCTGGTTCGAGAACTATCAAATGCTATTTGAAGATCCTTATTATATCGATGCTTTTTTGCGTACAGGCCTTTTCTCATTAGCGGTAGCGGGCCTGTCGATGAGTTTTGCCTTAGTCCTTGCTGGCTTTGCTGACCGTGTCATAAAGGGAGCGCTTATCTATCGTACCTTTCTGATTTGGCCTTATGCTGTCGCCCCTGCATTGGCGGGTGCCTTATGGGTATTCATGTTTGATCCCACACTTGGCATCTGGACATATTTTTTGAAATTTGTCGGTGTTGATCTGAATTACAAACTGAATGGCAATCACGCTATGACGCTGGTCATTCTGGCCGCAGCATGGAAACAGATTGCCTATAATTTCCTGTTTTTCCTAGCGGGCATGCAAGCCGTGCCACGCTCACTGATTGAGGCGGCGGCGATTGATGGTGCCAGTCCGATGCGCCGTTTCTGGACAATTATTTTTCCACTTTTATCACCAACGACCTTTTTCCTGCTTGTTATCAATACAGTCTATGCGTTTTTCGATACCTTCGGGATTGTCCATTCTTTGACCAGCGGTGGGCCTGCAAAATCAACCGAAATTCTGGTCTATAAAGTGTTCAATGATGGCTTTATCGGCCTTGATCTTGGTGGGTCTGCGGCACAGTCGGTTATTCTGATGGCGATTGTTATTTCGCTGACTATTGTCCAGTTCCGTTATGTCGAGCGAAGGGTGCAATATTGATGGTTGAAAATCGTCGCTTTCTCAGAATTGTAACGCATATTGTCCTCATTCTGGGCATTGCCATTATTGCGATCCCAATCTGGATTATGCTTGTGGGTGCTAGTCATGATGGCGTTCGGATGTTACAGGTGCCAGTCCCACTTATGCTTGGCGACCAATTCTGGGTGAACTTCAACGCGGCATTATTTGGCACTGGTCTTGAAGGTACCGAAACCGCGCCAGTATGGCTGATGTTGCTGAATAGTTTAATTATGGCGCTCAGCATCACCTTTGGTAAAATTATCATTTCATTGCTGTCGGCATTTGCGATTGTCTATTTCCGCTTTCCCATGCGCATGCTGTGCTTCTGGATGATTTTCGTGACCTTGATGCTTCCGGTTGAGGTTCGTATTATTCCAACATTCGAAGTTGTGGCTAATCTTGGCATGTTGAATAGCTATGCGGGTCTGAGTATCCCGCTTATTGCGTCGGCTACCGCCACGTTTCTGTTTCGCCAGGTCTTTATGACAATTCCGGGCGAACTTGTTGAATCAGCTCGCATTGATGGTGCCAGTCCGATGCGCTTTTTCATTGATTTCCTTATTCCGTTGTCGCGGACAAATATTGCGGCATTGTTTGTTATTTTATTTATTTATGGTTGGAATCAGTATCTATGGCCGCTGATTATCACCACGGATCAGGCAAATTACACCATTGTCATGAGCATCAAACAAATGCTTGAAGCGGCCGAACAGTCGCCTGTTTGGAATATCATCATGATGACCGCGCTTTTGGCAATGTTGCCACCGGTGCTGGTTGTGATTTTGATGCAAAAGCTATTTGTCAAAGGCCTTGTCGAGTCTGAGAAATAGGTATCACCCTGCGTGAAGAGAGATTGAAATGGGCAATATAGAATTTAAAAATCTACATAAATCATATGCCAAGACAGAGGTGATCCACGGCATTGACGGACAGGTAAAGGACGGGGAATTTGTCGTTATCGTTGGGCCGTCCGGATGTGGGAAATCAACCCTGTTACGCATGATCGCGGGACTGGAAACGGTGACTGACGGCGATATTATCATCAATGGAAACCGCGTAAATGACCTAGAGCCTGCCGCGCGCGATATTGCCATGGTGTTTCAGACCTATGCGCTATATCCGCATATGTCGGTTTTTGAAAATATGTCTTATGGGCTGAAAATTCAGAAAGTCCCGCGCGACGAAATCAAACGCCGGGTAGAGGCCGCCGCCGCCATTCTGGAAATTACCGATCTGCTCGATCGCCAGCCACGTCATATCAGTGGTGGTCAGCGCCAGCGCGTGGCTATGGGGCGCGCTATTGTGCGCGAACCGGCGGTGTTCCTGTTTGACGAACCATTGTCCAATCTGGATGCTAAATTGCGGGTTCAGATGCGTCTGGAAATCAAAAAGCTTCAAGAACGCCTTGGCATTACCAGCGTTTATGTAACCCATGACCAGGTTGAAGCCATGACCCTTGGTGATCGCCTTATGGTCATGAATGCGGGTGTTGTTGAACAATTCGGCATGCCGATTGATCTTTATCAAACACCAGCGTCAGTTTTTGTTGCTGGCTTTATTGGTAGCCCGTCAATGAATTTTCTGTCGGCAAAGCTAGATAAAGTAAAGCGTGTTATAACGCTGGCAAATGGGGATAAAATAACACTTTCTGCGGCGGTTAAATCGGACAATTCACAAACTGTAACGGTTGGTATCCGCCCTGAGCATCTAACCGTCATGACAAGCCGGTCAAAAGCGGCGGCGTCGATTACGATAACGGTTGATATGGTCGAACAGCTTGGTGCCGATACACTTGTGCATGGTATTCTTGATGGGTCGGACTCAACGATAACAGCACGTTTGTCAGGCGTTCAGAATTTCATACGCGATGCCAAAGTTAAGCTTGGCTTTGCGCTTGAGAATATCCACCTGTTTGATGCAACGCACGGCAAACGCCTTGATTAGACATGGGTCTGGCACCAGTTCGACTATTTGTATTGATGGGGATCACAGGATCAGGCAAGTCATCTTACGGCGCCATACTGGCTGATCGTAAAAAGGCGACATATATTGAGGGAGATGATTTTCATCCGCCTGCAAATATAGCCAATATGTCGGCGGGCATGCCGTTGAGCGATGATGATCGCTGGACATGGCTGAAAGTGGTGGCGGCGCAGATGACAATCCCGACAGGTGTCGTTTTTGTCGGCTGTTCGGCTTTGCGTAAATGCTATCGGGAATATCTGACCAACACGGCAGGGATGCCAGTGCATTTTATCTATCTTGATGCGGATCGCCCGATGATTGTCAAACGCATGACCGCACGCGATAACCATTTCATGCCAATCAGTCTAATTGATAGCCAGTTTGACGTTCTTGAAGTGCCAGACGATAAAGAGTCAGCAAGCCATATTGACATAAGCGGAAGCAAGGATGCTGTCATTACCAGAATTCTTGCCGCTATTGACCCACTCATATAGATATTTGTTATCTATTGCGCGGCTTTCATATGTGCGCATTCAGGCACTGGCGTTGTTACTTTGCCGTCATTGAAAAACCGAAGCAGATTTTCAATTGTTAAATCGCCCATAGCGCGCCGTGTTTCTACTGTGGCACTTGCCACATGCGGGGTCAGCGTTACGTTATCCATTCCGAATAAGGCAGGCGGCACGTTTGGCTCATTGGCAAACACATCCAGTCCCGCCCCGCCAAGGCTGCCATCTTCCAGCGCCGCAACCAGCGCCTCTTCATCGACAACCGATCCACGCCCGACATTGATGAAAACACCCTCTGAACCCAACGCATCAATGACCGCACGGTTTACTTTTTTATGGGTTGAGGCATCGCCTGGCGTGATCGCGATGAGATAATCGACATCTGCCGCCATTTTGGCCAGATTATCATAAAAGCGGTATGGCAGATTGGGCCTTTCAGTGCGCGTATGATAGGCAATGTCGCAATCAAATGCCGCCAGCTTGCGGGCAATTGTCTGACCAATTCGTCCTAGCCCAAAGATGCCAACCTTAGTGCCTTCGATCGATCTGGTCAGTGGTGCATTGCCCTGTTCTTTCCAGCGTCCCGAGCAAACCCATTCATGGTCATGCACCAACCGGCGGCTCACCGCCAGCATCAGCATGATCGCCGTATTGGCGACATCATTATTCAGCACAATGGGTGTATGCGTGACCATTATATCGCGGGCATTGGCGATTTTGGTATCAATGGCATCATAGCCAACGCCATAACAGGAAATGATCTTCAGATTATCAAGTCCAGCCATGATCTCTGGCGAAACACCATCATGGCCATTCGTGGCCACGGCGGCAATTTCGGCACCATATTTAGCTAGAAACGCGTCCTTATTGTCAATATCATCCCAAATATGAACGGTGAAATTTTTGGTGAATTCTTTCATCATGATCGGCGTTGCCCCACCGATCAGCAGCATTGAGGTCATTTTGGCGTCCCTAGTTCATATGCACCATGTTGTGACATAAAGATCAGCTATCTTGCCCGACTATTTGGTGCTGTTGACCCAGCCCATCGATCCAGACATCCATAACATCACCCTCTTTCAGATAAACAGGCTTTGGCTTCATGCCAAGGCCTACGCCTGGCGGGGTGCCTGTTGAAATCACATCGCCCGGATGCAAAGTCATTAATTGTGAAAGATGCGCTATGCATTCGGCAACACTGAAAATCATTGTCTTTGTATTACCTGTCTGGCGGCGTTCACCATTCACATCGAGCGTCATATCTAGATTTTGCGGATCGCTTATTTCATCACGTGTCACCAGCCATGGACCAATCGGACCAAAGGTGTCGCATGATTTACCTTTTGTCCATTGGCCAGTCAGCTTGGCCTGAAAATGCCGTTCGGACACATCATTTGCCACGCAATAGCCAGCGACATAATCGAGCGCTTCGTCTGGCGTGACATATTTGCATGCCTTGCCAATCACCACGCCTAATTCGACTTCCCAGTCAGTTGCGTTTGAATTGCGCGGGATCATCACCTTGTCATTTGCGCCAATAATTGCCGAGGTCGCTTTCATGAACAAAATTGGATGCGCTGGAATATCGGAACCTGTTTCGGCCGCATGATCCGAATAATTCAAGCCGATACACATGAATTTGCCAACACCATTTACGCAGGCGCCAATGCGTTGTTCCCCCTGAACCAGTGGCAAAGATACGGGGTCAAGCGCACGTAATCTATCAAGGATGGCATCCGATAACATATGACCGTTAATATCATCAATATGCGCTGATAGATCACGGATATTGCCATCTTTATCAATCAAGCCGGGTTTTTCAGAGCCAGTTTGGCCATAGCGTAAAAGTTTCATGATTATACCTTTTATCTAAAAGATTATATTAAGCTGAGTGACCGTTTCAGGGCAGGCATTTTTGCATATTTTTAGCTGTTTCAAAATTAGCTGTTTCAAAATATGTCCTAGCCAAACTCGTTAGAGAATAAATGTTTGGGTGCCAATGCCCCGATATGCGTAATCACGATCGCGGCGCATTTATGCGCGGCCTTGATGGCATCATCGATGCTGTCGCCAGCCGCCAGCCGTGCCATGATAGCGCCGTTAAAGGCATCACCTGCGGCAGTGCTGTCGATCATGCTATCAATCGGGCAGGGGGCATAATGCTGATGCCCCGATGCTGTCGAAAATAAGGTTGGTGCAGACCCATTTTTGACAATAACCGCTTCTGCCCCTAATGCCAGATAGCGCGTAGCAACATCAATGTCATCATTGTCGCCAAAGGCCATTTTCTCATCATCTAAACTTGGAAGAATAACATCGACAATGCGTCCGGCCTCGGTAATGGCTTCGCGCATCTCATCCATACTATCCCATAATTTTGGGCGGATATTGCTGTCAAAAAACACTGTCTTGTCAGCATTCTTGGCTGATGCAATCAAGCTCAGCAAATGTGCGCGGTCATCGGGCGTCAGGATTGCAAGGGTAATCCCCGATAGATAGATATAACGCGCATTCGCCAGCTTATCGGCCAGTTGTTCGGGATCACGCATCATCAGTCGGGCGGCTGAGTCATTACGCCAATAGCTGAAGCGTCTCTCGCCGTCATGAAGCTGGATCATATAAAGGCCGACTGTCCGGTTTTCAATCCTTGGGATATTGTCACAGGTGATATGATGGTTTGCCATGAAATCGATCATGTCATCAGATAGCTGGTCGGTGCCAAGGCCCGTATGCAACGCCACGCGCCAGTCTTGAGGCATCATCATACGCGCATAATACAGGCTGTTAAAAACATCACCGGCAAAGCCACGTTGCAGTAAATTTGGCGTCTGGGTGGGTGCCAGTTCGACCATCAATTCACCAATGCCAAGACATAATGTCATTGCTTATTCCTTTTGCTCATGCGCTAGCGCATGGATGATGCCGCGTAATTCGGCCAACCCACGCATACGTCCGATCAATGGATAGCCGGGATGTGTGCCGCGCCCTATATCCGAAAGCAATTCATGCCCATGGTCAGGGCGAAATACAATCTGGTGATCGGCGCGTCCCCTTTGCCGACGTCGTTTTTCTTCATTCATCAGGGCTTTGACCAGCGCCACCATATCGACATCACCATCTAGATGGGCGGCTTCCTGAAACGATCCATCAGCGTCCTTGCTGACATTGCGCAGATGCGCAAAATGTATCCTGTCGGCAAATTCGGCGGCGATTTGCGGTACATCATTATCGGGACTGGCACCTAGTGATCCACTGCACAAAGTCAGCCCGTTTGCCATGTTATCGACCTCATCCATGATCCATGCAATATCGGCGTGGCTGGACACAATGCGCGGTAGCCCCAGAACATCACGCGGGGGATCATCAGGATGTACGCATAGCCGCATGCCCAACGTGGTGGCAGTCGGGATAACCTCATGTAAAAAGCGGCTGTAATTTGCCCGTAAGCTGTCGCGGTCAATATCTTTGTATTTTGCCAATTCATCACGAAGCTGACTGATCGAATAACGATCAAAAGCACCAGGTAATCCAGCCATGATGCTGGCCAGCAAACGGTCTTTGTCATTTTGCTTCATCTGGTCAAAACGCTGCTTGGCAGCGTCAACAATCTCAGGCGTATAGTCGGCTTCGGCACCATCACGTTCGAGCATGAATATTTCAAATATCGCCATTTCTTGACGGTCAAAGCGTAAGGCCATGCCGCCGCCTTTTACCGGCGCATCCAAAGTTGTTCGCGTCCAGTCAAGCAAGGGCATGAAATTATAGCAGATCGTATAAATGCCACATGCAGCCAGATTGGCCATTGATTGCCGATAATTGGCAAATAGCGTACTCAGGTCACCTTCACCGCGCTTAATACGTTCGTGAATTGGCAAGCTTTCAACAACCATCCAGTCCAGTAAACCTGTATTAGCAACCATTTTCTGCTGTGTACTAATCGCATCGACAGGCCAGATTTCACCATAGGGAATCTCATGTAACGCTGACACAATACCCGACGCACCTGTTTGCGTGATTTCGGGCAGGGTAATCTTGTCCAGAGGGCCAAACCAGCGCCATGCTTCAATCATGTTGCCTCCCTTGTCGCTTGGCGCAAACACGCGTCAATCCCGTCTTTGCCAATCTTGCGGTACCAGTTCATGATGCGTGAAACAAACATATCATGGTGGGCTAAATCGGGGCTGAAAACACTGTCTATTTCCAGCATGGCTGTCACATAGGCATCATTATCTATTGTATCATTTACGATCGCGCCAAAGCTATCGGCCAGCGGGTCATTAATCACATCACCCATCATATACGCTGATCTGATAAAAAACATCCAGCCAGCAATTATAAGACACAAACCCGAAACAGATCGCCCCGCTTGCAGATTATCGGCGATAGGTTCAAGAATACGCGGGGGAAGCTTTTTTGACGTATCCGTTGCGATTTGTACTGTTTGATGGACGATCGCTGAATTGCCGTAACGTTTCCGCAAAGCCTGACAATAATCGGCAATATCAACCCCACGTGGCACATCAACCGACGGACAGATTTCCCATCGCCACAGATATTCGACAAAATCGGATAAGGCAGGGTCACTGATCGCTTCGCTAACCGTTTCCTTGCCACTTAACAGTCCAAGAATGGCCAAAGCTGTATGGCTGCCGTTCAGACAACGCAGCTTCATGCTTTCAAAGGGCGCGACATCCGCAACCATTTGTGCGCCAACAGCAGCAAAATCAGGTCGCCCAAGCGCGCCGAAATCATCTTCGATCACCCACTGACTAAATGGTTCATGTATAACAGGGGCATGGTCTTCATACCCGATGATTGTGGCCACATGCGCGCGGTCAGAATCCGTTGTCGCCGGGACAATCCGGTCGATCATGGTCACTGGAAAACGCACTTCAGTCTTGATCCATGCTGCCAGTTCGGGATCAATCCGTTCAGCCAGCGCATGCACAATATCTGCCAGCAATCGCCCATTATTGGAAAGATTATCGCATGGCAGACAGCTAAAGGGGGGAATGCCCGCGTCACGCCGCATTGCCAATGATGCAACAATGTAACCAGGTGCCGAAACTGGATCTTCGGGATTGGCTATATCATGCGCAATATCGGGATGCGCCAGATCAAGCGCACCATCATGGTGGCAATAGCCTTTTTCAGTTATCGTCAGCGACACAATGCTGACCTTTTCATCAGCCATCTGCGCCAGAATGCGACTTTGTTCTTCGCGACTTAACGCGACATCACACAGGCTGGTAATGGTACGCGCCATATCGCCATCGGGTCCGCGTTCAAGTGCTGTATAAACATAACCTTGCGCCGCAAGGGCATCACGGACTGCTGGTGATCGAAAGCTGACGCCCATGACACCATACCGCTCATCGCGTGATGGAATCGTTGCATTGAGCCTTTCAAGATAGGCAAGACCAAACGCACGAAAAAACGCGCCAATGCCAAGATGCACAATGCGGATAGGCGGCCTTGAATCCTGAATTGTTGTTGTCACACTCACAGCTTATAGGCCTTTTTTGCCAGCCCATAGGCCAGATCATGGGCCACTATCGCTGCCTCATCTTCGCCCAGCCGTCCGCGCATCACCAGATCGGCCAGATAGGCGCAATCAACCCGCCGTGACACATCATGGCGCGCTGGAATCGAGCAAAAGGCACGTGTGTCATCATTAAAACCAGCGGTGTTATAAAAACCGGCTGTCTCGGTGGTCAATTCACGATAGCGGCGCATACCGTCAGGGCTGTCAAAGAACCACCAAGCTGGCCCTAGCAGTAACACTGGATAGGCACCCGCCAGTGGTGCCAATTCGCGCGACAGGGTTGTTTCATCGAGGGTGAACAGGATCATCTTCAGGGCTGGATTATGTCCCATCTCGTTCAATAGTGGTTTCAGCCCGTTCACATAATCTGTTCGCATCGGGATATCAAAGCCTTTATCAGCACCAAAAGCATCAAATATCTGCTGGGCGTGATTGCGATGCGATCCGGCATGAAGCTGCATGACCATGCCGTCTTCACAGCTCATCCGTGCCATTTCAACCAGCATATGCCCGCGAAATAATTCAGCGTCATGTGCGCTGATCTGGCCTTGCAATGCCTTATCGAACAGCGTCGCCGCTTCAGTTTGATCCAGCACTGTGGTAAAGGCGGTTGGATGTCCATGATCGGTCGCGGTTGCCCCAAAGCTACGAAAATAAGCGCGCCGATCACGATGCGCGTCAAGATAGCCATGCCAGCTTGTTGTGCCAAGGCCAGTGATCGTACCAAGCTCTTCAATCGCGCCAGCAAAACCCCCGTCATGTGTCGCTGATGCATGTGGATTTATAATCGCATCGGGGCGATAGGTTGTGATAACCCGCCCATTCCAGTCCGACAAGGCTAATGCCTGATGTGATTCCAGTGGATCAAGCGGGCTTTCGGTGGTTGCTATCACCTCGATATTGAATTGATCAAACAGGGCGCGGGGACGGAATGAATCGGTGCGCAGACATGCGGCAATCCGGTCATAATAATCATCAGCATTATCAGCGCTTAAAACGACATCCATCCCGAATAATGTCTCAAAAACATGATCCAGCCACATACGGCTAGGCGTGCCGCGAAAACAAT
>Ga0233444_10001169_pt1 | contig 30586 bp, 31 predicted proteins | sample SI_124_October20_6_FD_182792 | JGI IMG/M metagenome (GOLD analysis project Ga0233444, IMG submission 182792) | Seawater microbial communities from Saanich Inlet, British Columbia, Canada - SI_124_October2016_10_MG | ecosystem: Environmental > Aquatic > Marine > Inlet | place: Canada: British... | reverse complement strand
ATGACGTCGCAAGCTCGTGTACTTCCTCGCCAGGCGATCCATCAGCTCAGGGTTTGGCCCCGGCTCGATCGTTGCGCGGCCCCGGATGACCAGGTGGCGCTGAAAGCCCCGTTCATTGCGCTCGACGTCTTCGATCGACAAGATGACCCGACTGTCGCGACGAAGGTTCTTGGCCTTCTCGCTGTTTACATCAGTGCCGAAAAGAATCTCGTCGCCCTGAGCAACGACCCACACGACCGACACCTGCGGACTCCCGTCAGCATTGTTGGTCCACACATGTGCCACTGCGTCCGTGCCAAGCATCGCCTGAGCAGTTGCTGGAATGGTGGACATCGGCGACCTCCTTGAGTGCCCCGTCCAGATTAGTGCATTTGTGAATGATGCGCTAGTGGCCAACGATTTCGACGTCGCCAGGCTTCCACGAGTGATCAAACCACGGCTCAAGCGGGCCGTACAGGCGGATCACAGTGAACCATCCCTTGCCGGCAACAGTCTGGATCCAGTTGTTCTGCAGCTCAGCGGGCTGCTCCGGCCCAAAGAGCAGGTCGACTGAACCGTCGGCGTTCATTTCAAGGTCGCCCTTCTGGCTGTTGCGACTCGGGAACGGTTGCCCCGTCTGCAGTTCTGAACGCGTCTGCGGGTCGTACGCAACGATTGACCAGAAGTTCTTGGCTGGGACGTTGGCTGGGAGGCGCAGCCGGTACTGCTTGGATCCGTCGAAGTAGTTGCCATCGGCGTCCTTGTCGGTTCCCGCGTACTGCGAACCCGCGCCGACCATCTCCAACGCCATCGCCGGGGTGTTCACCGTTGCGACATAGAAGAACAATGTGCGGGCATCAAGATGTCGACCGCCTCGTCCCTCGTCACGCAGCCACTCGTAGTCGCCGCCGATGAAGAATGTGTGCCACCGTCGGTCGTCGTAGAGCAAGAAGTCATCTTCACGCCACCTGAAGTAGATCGCTCGAGCAGTTCCGTTCGCGACCTCAGCAGCCTCGGTGAGAATCGCGCTCATCCGTGCATCCGGAGCGAACGGCTTGTCCTTGTGGATCCCGATCGCTGCCAAAAGTCCCCGCGTTTCGGCATCAATCATCTCGATTGGCTCACGATGAATGACCGGCGCGAGCTCATCGAAGAACTCGACATTGTTCGCGTGAATCGTGTTGAACAACTGTCCGGACGTGGCGGTGAACTCCATCTGCGGTGGATCGTCCGCCTGTGACATCGGGTAGACCTTCACACCTTCGCGGAACATCGCTGCGGCAGCATCGGGTCGTCCATCCACCAGGAATCCGCGGAGAATGATCCAATTGCTGTAGCTGGTCGACTCCGCGACGAAGTAACCGTCAGGCACGTCACCGTCGTAGCCGGGCGGAAGAATCAGATACTTGCCGCCCTGCCCTCGATCGGGCCCGGGGCCACCCATATCGATGACAAATCGGAACCAGGCATCGTTGACGGTGCCAGGCCCGCAACCCGGTGGAATTTCGACGACGACAGGTCCATCGCGTTCCAGGTCAAAGAACCCACCGCAGTACACCGTGTCGGTGTTTCCCGTGAGGAAGAGCGGGCCCGAGTCCAACAACTCGTCCATGATCACCAGCTTGTGACATGCATCCGCCCCCATACCGAGAAATCCGAGACGCATCGCCTCGATCGATGCTGCCGGGATGCAACTCAGAAAGACCTCGACGCCCCGGAGAAAATCGAGGTGATCGAACAGGCGGGCCGAGGTGTCAGCGGTCGGCACGCCGTCGACGAAATCCAACGGGCCGATTCTCGAATCGACGTGATCAGGGGTGAGGACCTTCGACGGAATGGGCGTGTTGAAGCCGGGTTGGACTGATTCGTCGTTCATTGGAAGATCCTCACTGGGGCGACTGGTACGAACCAAAAACTATCAGCGGCGTCGTGACTCGGGCACTCGCGGCAGGCTTGAACGAGTCGGTCTCCATCACGGCGACCGACCTCAACCAACCGATGCTCGATCACGCCGAGGCCATGGGCACCGCCGGTCCGGTCGAGTGGCAGCAGGCGGACGTGATGAACCTCCCGTTCCCCGATGCCTCGTTCGACGTCGTCGTGTGCCAGTTCGGCGTGATGTTCTTCCCCGACAAGGTCGCAGCACACGCCGAGGTCGCACGCGTACTCCGGCCGGGTGGCACCTACCTTTTCACTGTCTGGGATGCGATCGAGCAGAACGAGTTCGTGCATGTCGTCGAGCGGTCCCTTGCAGAGTTGTTCCCATCGGATCCGCCGAGGTTTATGTCACGCACACCACACGGCTATCACGACGACGCCGTGCTCCGCGCTGACCTCGCGATGTGCGGAGGATTCGCATCAGTCACGATCGACACCGTCAACGCCCACAGCCGAGCAGCGACGTGTCACATTCCGGCGAGGGCATACCTCGAGGGCACACCGCTGCGAGCCGAAGTCGAAGCGCTCGACCCGAACGGCCTTGCTGTGGCACTCGAAGTGTCGGCTGCCGCTCTGACGCAGCGATTCGGTTCCGTCGACCCCGTCGGCAAGATCCGCGGTTTCGTTGTGACGGCTACGAAATCTGGACTGCTCCCAACGGTTCAATCAGGTTTCCTCTCGGACATCGAGCCGCGAGAATGACCAGATGAACACGACTGTCGAAGTCTTCGCCGACATCACCTGTCCATTCACGCACGTCGGTCTGAAACGGGTCATCGAACACGTCTCGATCCTCGACCATCCTGTCGACGTCGTCGTTCGAGCGTGGCCGCTCGAGTGGGTGAACGGCAGCGCGCTCGATGTTGCCCCCGTCCAGGTCAAGGCCGCCGCGCTGAGTGAACAGCTCGGCGTGGATGATTTTGCTGGGCTGCGGCCCGACCATTGGCCATCCACCACCCTGCCCGCACTCGAGCTGGCAGCAGCTGCATACGGCGTCGACGCCGCGACGGGCATGGCTGTGAGCCTGGCATTGCGCGTGGCGCTCTTCGAGCAGGGCCGTGACGTTGGCGACCTCAACGTCCTGGCTGAGATCGCTGCCGAACACGGTGTCACCCCGCACGACGAGAGCATTGCAGTGCGCGCCGACTACGAGGACGGACTGGCCCGTGGGGTCAGCGGTTCACCGCACTTCTGGGTGGGCGACACCAACTTCTTCTGCCCGGCACTGGACCTCGGACACGATGCCGAGAACCACCTCACCGCGCGGTTCGACCCCGACAGCCTCGCTCAGTTCTTCGCCACCATCGACGACTGAACCTCAGCAGCGCATCGCCTGCGACGATCCATCACGACCAGCGCGGCGTCGAGCGGCTCCGAACGATGTCACTACTGTTCGTACATGAGCAGCATCGACGAAGCGCAGCGTTCGGCGACCGAGGCGATTGCCAGTCCCGGTGATTGGTTGACCGGCGCACAGCGCATCGGCGTGTGGCGAGAAGCGCGAGCAGCCGATACCAACGAGCTCGATCAAAAGCGGCGACGGGCACTGTCGCCAAACGCGGTCAGCGGTTCACACGCAAGCACCGCTGAACTTTCAGCACCAGCGATGGAGGTCGTGCACCGCACAGCGTCAGATCCAGGTCGGCTCACACGGTCGTGGGCCGCCGAACAGATCGCTGCACTCGGCGAAGAGACCTACACGGAGCTGATCGGCGTCACGGCGATCGTCACGGTCATCGACCGGTTCCAGCGGGCCATGGGTCGCCCTGAACTGCCGCTCCCAACACCCGCCGCTGGCGAGCCAACGCAGGTACGTCCTGACGACGTCGGCGATATCGGCGCCTGGGTCAGCCAGACAGTCGGGCCGACCACGGCCAACGTCAGCCGGACACTCAGCCTCGTGCCGGTGACCAATCAGGCGTGGCGGCAACTCGTTGACACGCACTACTCACACGGCGCCGAGTTCATGAACATGCAGTGGGACTTCCCGCTCTCCCGGCCGCAGGCCGAGCTGGTGGCGACACGATCGACTGCGCTCAACGAGTGCTTCTATTGAACGACCTCGCACACCACGCTGCTCCGTGTGAGTGGCGAAGCGAACGGACTGCACATCGACCTCGAAGGAGCGCTCGATGCCGACCACATCGGTGACGTCGGCGTCCCCGCCAGTGCAGAGCTGCTGGCGTTCACGAACGCTGTCGAGCTGGGCCGCGGCGACATCGACCAGACACGCGCCGCGCTCGCCGCAGCGATCGGGGCCGAGGCAACAACCGAAGCGGCAGCGATCATCGCGATCTTCAACGGACTGGTGCGCGTCGCCGACGGCACCGGCATCCAGCTCGACGACGGTGTTTTCACCGCATCGATCACTGAGCGCGAATCCCTCGACATCAACCGCTTCGCCGGCGCGGCGAACTCAGCCGACCTCCAGCCGGCACCAAGCATGCCGACCGCAGTGCACCAACTCTTCGGCTGACAACTCGTCACCCGCGGTCAGTAAGTTCGCGCACCATGAGCGACGAGGCGGACAGCACCAGCGCACCAAGTTTTCCGCTGCAGGAATACCTCGGCATGGAGCTGTCCAGTACCGAAATGGGCGCCGGAACCGCAACGCTGCACCTCGACGATCAGCACGCCAACCCGAACGGTGTGGCTCACGGCGCCGTGCTCTTCGCACTGGTCGACACAGCGATGGGCAAGGCGACAATGAGCGTGATCGACGACAATCTGTACTGCGCGAGCGTCGAGCTGTCACTTCGTTTTATCCGGCCAGCATCGGAGGGTGAGCTGATTGCCGAGGCCACGGTCGTGAAACGCGGTCGCAGCATCGTGCACCTCGAAGCGCGAGTGCACGACGGCGATGACCGGCTCGTCGCCACCAGTTCGGGCACCTTTGCCATCCTCGGCGGCTGATGGCAACACCGGCGTCGCAGCGAAAGCGGCTCCATCGGCGACTCGAGTGCGAGTCGGGCAGCTCCACGGCAGGCTGCAGTCATGACCGATGACGCCTCGCCCGAGATCGACACCGAATCCGACGCGCCATCGACCGACGATCTCGATGACGTGATCGAATCGGACGCGGCAGAACGACTCGCGATGCGATTCGGTTTCGATGATGAGCAGACGCAACTCTTCATGCTGCTCACCGGAGCTGCCTCGCTCTTCGCTCAGGACGGCGACCCAGCCCTCGGCGACGACGCGACCGAGCGGAGCCAGGCGCTGGCACTGTTCACCCAAGCGCTCAACGACCCGCCGATCGCGCTTGCCGCATGGGACGCCTGGTCCGAGGAAGGCCTCACTGGTGACGTATTGCAGCCGTTCGTCGATGAAATCATGGGCTCACTCGAAGGTGGCCAGCCCGGCGTCAGTTGGCTCTTGTCACGCCAGGCGGCGCTTCGACTCGACAACGACGAGTCCACCCGCCTGCTGGAGTCGGTGCGCGACAGTGGTCACGCCGCGGTGCTGATCGACCTCGCTGCGCTGCAAGCCGACGGGAGTAACCCGATCGAGGCCCGCGACCTCCTGGAAGCCGCGGGCGTGAACACCGAGATCGACCTCGACGCCGCATACGATCCGATCACCAGCGAGCAGGGCCTCGGTGTCGAACTGGCCGAAGAGATCGCTCCGTTCGCTGCGCTGCGACCTCAGCGGATCGCCGGCCGTAACGACACCTGTCCGTGCGGCTCAGGCAAGAAGTACAAACACTGCCATCTCGGCAAGGAACTGCACTCGCTGAACGATCGGGCGGCGTGGCTGTACCTCAAGATGATGCGGTTCATGCAACTCACCAACCCGTACCTGCCTGACGCGGTCGTGGCTGAGATGACGAGCAGCTTGGAGACACCGGACCTGGCCAACATGCTCGAGTCGTCCTACATCCCGACCGACATTGCCCTGCACGAAGGCGACGTGGCCAGCCGTTTCCTCATGGCGAAGAGCGCTGTGCTCCCCGCCGACGAGGTCGAACTCACGGAACGATGGATCGAGGCGCCGCGCAGCGTGTTCCGCGTCAAGAAGTCGACACACGCTGAGCTGGAACTCATCGAATTGCGCAGTCGCGACCGCGTCACCATCGTCGGCACCGTGCCCGAGCAACCGCTTGAGGTCGGCACGCTGATCTGCGGGCGACCGCTGCCAGTCGGCCAGACTCATCGGTCCTACGGGGGTTTCCTCCCCGTCGACGAGACAATGATCGACGGCGTCCTCGAAGCGTGTGCCAGCCGCAATCTTGCCACGGTGGCCATTTCACTCTCACAGATCTTTGACGCCGCCGAGATGGCCGACGCGCTGCTCGCGGAAGATCCTCTTCAGGTGCCGTAGCGAAGCGTCCCCGCCGGGAGCCTCGCTTCGAGTGCAGCCATCACTTCGCCCACGTTGGCCTGGCGGCCAGTCTCGTGCTTCGAGTAAATCGTGTCGCGCTGTCCATCGCGCTCGACGACCACGTCGAACACACCGCCGCCACCAGGGATGAGTGTGATCTCGCTCACCTTGTGCTGGTAAGCGGCCATGACTTCATCGGTCACGCGCACGGCGTGAGGCCAATAGTTTCAAGCCAGGCAATACGTGATGCTGATCTTCATGGCGTGCTCCTACCAGTATTCCTCGTAGTGGATGTTGCCGGGCGCGTTGCGACGGTCGGTAGTGAAGCCCTGTTTCACGAGCAGCTCGACCACGCCGGTGGTCTCAGGGAACACTTGCTCGCCGTCGACTTCTTGAGGGAGTCCGATCATTGCCGGGTTGCCGCACAGGAAGATGTGGCTGGTGTCCGGCGACAGCGTGACGCCAAGCTTCTCGGAGAAGTCGTTATCGCGCAGTAGGTCTTGCAGATATCGCTTCGGAATACCTTCCTCACGAGTCGGCATCGGCATGTAGTGATAGTTCGGGTAGCGCTGCTCAAGCTCGCGGTGCTTGTCGGAGTACCCGAGATCAGCGTTCTGGCGCACCGTGACTGCGGAAATAATCGGACCGGTATGACCCTTGCGCAACAGGTCGATGACCATGCCGTTGTGCGGCGCCTCGCCGGTACCGGTGGAGAAGAACACAATCTCGGCTTTCGGGTCCTGCACCGCGTTGAGCGTGTAGCGGCCAGCAACCTTCGGGCCGAGATAGATGCGATCGCCGGTCTGCTTCAACGCAAGGCGCGGCGTGAGCGCCGGCGTGTTGTCTGACGTTGGTGGAACGAGAACGATGTAGAACTCGAGTTCGTCGAGGCCGTTCTCATCGGTCAGGTAGCCGTAGTCATCGAAGATCCGCGACGAGATCGAATACGAGCGGCGGATCAGCTTGTCCCACCGCTTCTCTGCCTCAGGGTCATCAGCGTCGTCGATCCGCTCTTCCCAGTACCCCAATCCGAGCGATGCGTACTGGCCGGGCAGGTACGAGGTATCGCCGTTGTCCGGCTTGACGCGCAACACCCAGAGGTCGGAGTGCGTCGGCTCGAAGTAGGTGATCGTGGCGTTGTAGTGCTCGTCGCGCAACTCCTCGATGGCCCCCACGTGACGCGCACGCCGTTCGATCGACGAAGGCGTCGGAGGCGGGTCGATCTCGGGGAAGCACGCCTCGGCGAGCGCCACGCCGACCTGCCACCCGGGCGCCGTGTTCACAGGTACATCGGGACCTGGATCGCCGATGAACCACACCTTGCCGGAGTCGATCGCGGCTGCGGTGGCACCAACATCGTCCGGTGTCAGCGCGGCGCGCGGGGAGGCGAACACGATGTGGTCGAACTGCAGATCGGGGGTTCGCCGGTCGCCGAACTCGGCCATCGGGAACTCACCCTCCAACGTGATGTGCTGCAGGGTTGACCGATACAGCAACGTCGCCTGGCGATCGCGTTCGAGCTTGCGCAGGACGCTGGCGCCGGCGGGCGAGAGCAACGTCGGGTCCATACCACTGGCGGCAAGCACCATCCGGTTGCCGCCATCGGCGTACTGCGCGGTCAACTCCACTGCATGGTCGGAAAGGCCGACGACCAGGATGTCCTGATCGGTGCCGGCGTTGAAGCGGTCGATGTGGATGCGATCGGTTTCGGGCAGCGGGATCGGCGGCTTCCAGCCCGCGCTGTCGCGCCGGTCAGCTACCAGCACGGCACGCGTGCGGTAGCTCAGTCGGTTGGTGTCGACCACCAGGTGGTCACCCACGACGTCAACTGAGGTGACGACTTCACCGAAGCCCACATCAAGCTGATTCGGGCCGATCAGATCGGGCAGCGCGACGCGGCCCGCGGACTCGAGGATGCGAATGCGGTCAAGCCCAGAGCGCAGCGATGAGATCGCCACGGAGAGCCCGCCTGCCGAACCCCCGATGATCACCAGGTCGTAGAGCGTCGGATCATCGTGCGCAAGAGCAGTCATGTGCAGAACAACCTACGCAACCTCCAGGTCATTCCGAAAGCCAACCAGCGACCTTGGCCATGCACCGGCAACTGAGTCGCACTCCATGCCAGGTCCGAAAACGACGACGACCCCCGCGCCGAAGCACGGGGGTCGTCGCAGAATTCAGACGATAAGTATCAGTCGGCCGACTCGGCCGCTTCGTCTACAGCTTCTTCATCACCTTCTCTGGGTTCGGGTGCGTCACCCAGACCCATGGCGTGAAAAATCTCTGCCTTGCGGTAATCGAAGTCGTCCTGGCTGACCTCACCCTCGGCGAAACTCTCGTTCAGGACGCGAAACTCTTCGAGCAACGCGTCCTCATCGGGAGCATCGGAACCGTCGTCTTCCTTCTTCGCAGCGGTCTTTCCGTGGCGGATGGCCTGCTTTTCAGCCTTCCGCTCTTTCTTCCGGAGTTCGCGTTGTCGCTTCTGGTATGACTGTGGGCTAGAGGCCAATCAGATCGCCTCCTCAGACGACTTTGACGTCGACGGCCTCGGGGCCTTTGCGACCTGGCGCGATGTCGAACTCGACGGTGTCACCATCGTTGAGCGATCGGCGGCCAGTGCCGGAGATGTTGGAGTAGTGCACGAAGACGTCGTCGCCATCGTCACGTGAGATGAAGCCGAAGCCCTTCTCGTCATTAAAAAACTTGACCGTACCTGTGGTTGCCATTGCGGCTCCTTATTCAATTCCGGGCCACCTTGACCCGTGTTGCCCCGACCACCCTAATGAGGTCCGACACTGAACCCACCGCGGCCAGGCGCAACAGGATGGCCGCTGACATCGCGATGCCGGTTGCTCCACCGGCGAGCAACGCCATGTCGGTAATCATCGCGCCATACGCCAGCCAGAGCAGCCCTTCGACGAACGACAGCATCCAGGTCGTCGGTGCCACCCCGTCAAGTTGCCGCGTTCGGTAGGCGGCGAACACCGCCGGTGCAAGCTGGATGCCATACGACAAGCCGATGGCCAACCCGGCCATGTCCCACCCGCCAATCAGGAACGCGGGGAGCGGCGCCATACCGAGGCCAAGCAGCCCGACCGCCATGCCGCCCAGCGCTGAGCGTCCGACAGAGCGAAGATAGACCGTCGCCATGGCGAAATAGAGCGCCAGTGAAACCGTGGATACGGGCAGGATCGCCCAAAGCTCGGTGGCCACCGCATAGGCGGTCCACCACGCGTTGATCGCCATGCTGACGCCAATCCACACGGCCGAGACGCCGTCGACCTTGCCGGTGCGGGCCAGACGCATCGCCTGTGGGAGGGCCATGCCTGAGCCCAAGACGCTGGCAGTGACGACGGTCAGAGTGAGGATGAGATTCATGGAACACCTCCCGGTGCGGATTGTCGACTGTAAGGAGCAAAGCACTCTATAGTCCTTACGCCTGGGAAACCCAGTAACTTTGTCACCGTGTACGTGACATCGGGCAACGACACCGAGCAACTCCTGACTCTCGAGGCGATGGTGCGAGCTGCCAACGCGTTCACTGACGCCGCCACAGGTAATGGCGACGCGGTCGACATGCGGCAGGTGCTCGACGACGCAGGGTTTCCTCGTGCGGTCATCGCTCCCGAGGCAGCCATTCGACGCGCCGCCGAACGATTCACTGACCTGCTCCCTCGCGTCCAGTCTCTGCCAGACGTTGATGTCGGCACCGCCACGCTGTGGATCAACGCGGAACTGACCGAATTGGAGATCTCACCGTCACTGACCGACCACGGCGAAGCGGCATTGCACATCCATTGGACGCCCGCGTCGGCCACGTTTGATGATCAGGTGCTCGCCGATTTTCTGATGGCTCTGACAAACGAACTCTGCGACAACGGCACCACACGCTTTGGTCGTTGCGCCGCGGACGACTGCGAACGACTCTTCTACGATTCGTCACGTAACGGCTCTCGGCGGTTTTGCTCCGACCCGCGCTGTGCGAGCCGAACCCACACCGCCGACCACCGCAAGCGCAAGAAGACCACAAGAAAGCACTCGGCCTGATCCGCACGCTCGAACGCAACCGCCCAGTGCGGGGCCACGCTCACCGACGCCCCACGGCCAACCGAGTTGCTCTGCCTCTCACTCTCTCGGTCGGATATCGGTATCGCTCGTTGCGCGAGCAAGGGAGTGACGGCATGCTGGCCGCGTGCAACTCGACTTCTGGATCGACCCCATTTGACCGTTCTGTTGGCTGACGGCCCGTTGGGTCGTCGACGATGTATCGCCCGAACGTGATCTCGATGTCAACTGGCGTCCGATCAGCCTGCTGTTCAAAAACGATCCGCCGGAAGGATCCGACTACTACGGCCCGGCCAAGTTCACCCACGACCTCATGCGCGTGATGGAGTCGGTACGTGCCGCCGCGGACACACCCGAGGCTGGCAACGCCGACGTCTTCAAGCTCTACTGGGAGGCGGGCAGCCGGATTCACCACGCCCGCAATCGCGACTTCACCGCGACTCAACTCCTTGAGTCAGTAGGACTCGACACGTCGCATGCATCGGCATTCGACGACGCGAGCTGGGACGATGCGATCAGGACCGGGATGAACGCCGGCCTGGCCCTGGTCGGCAACGACGTGGGCACGCCAATCATCGCGATCGACCGACCCGACGGCGAGCGAGCCGGCTACTTCGGCCCAGTCATCAGCAAGGTTCCGCCAAAGGACCAAGGCCTCGCCATGTGGGACGGCCTCGTCGCGATGATGGAAGTCGACAGCTTCTTCGAACTCAAGCGCACCCGTTCCGGCCGCCTCGACTTCGGCGACCGCCCCGCCACCGCCTGAAGACCACACCACCGCCCAGAGGTCAGCGCTGTCGGCGGGCTTCGTACAACTCGATGTAGTCGTCAACGCTCACCGCGCCGATCGCGGCTGCAATCGCGTCGGGCACCAGCTGGTCGAGCCGCTTGAAGCGCAAGCAACTCTTGCCCATATCGAGCTTCATGTCCGCCTCGGCGTACGCGGTCCGCAGCTCCTGCTCGACCGACCCGGACGCATACATACCGTGCAGATACAGGGAGTAGTGGTGCTTCTGCGCGGCCAGCGCGGCGAACATCAGCGGCTGCCCGTTGTAAGTCTCGGGATAGCGCTCAAGCGGGATCTCGTAGGCAATCAGCCCAAAGTTCATCGACTCCTCGACGCCGTCGGGCAGCGCATCGAGGACCAGCTGACGCACCTCAGCAACGACGGCGGCGCGCTCCGGTGGCAGCTCGGCGAGATATCCATCGACACTCGTTGCTGCACTGGTCGCCATCTCTCGATCGTAGACAACGGCCCTCGCCTCACTCATCTCCACCCTCTCCCGATCCCTCTCGATTCCTCCCGATCCCCCATCCGTCTCCCTCCATCCCTCCCCCTCCATCCCTCCCTCACCGGGTCGACGGATCCGGATGGCTGACGTAACGTCTGGCCATGTTCGACGCCGGAGTCCACCATGTTTCGCTCAACGTGACCGATGCTGCCGTCGCCACGCGGTTCTATGTCGACGTGCTGGGGATGGCGCAGCGCGATGACCGGCCTAACTTCTCCTTCGACGGCGCGTGGTTGCAGTCCGGCGATCAGCAGATTCATCTCCTTGAAGTTTCCGACTTCGTTCCGCCCCAAGGTCAGCACTTCGCGTTGCGCGTCGCCGACCTCAAAGCCGCCCGGGCACACCTCGAGGCACATGGCGTGACGGTCAGCGAGCCCAAGGAGCTGCCGGACATCTGTGTGCAGAGCTTCTTCAAGGATCCGACCGGCAACCTGATCGAACTCAACCAGCCGCTCTGAGGCCGCTCGGCCGAGAGCCGATGCTCCAGTCCGATTGGCGCGTCGCGTTCTGCCTAGGTTCGCATCGACCGATCAGAGAGTAGGAGCCGACCATGGCCTGGGATTTCGAGACCGAACCAGAATTCGAAGCAAAGCTCGCGTGGATGCGCGAGTTCGTGAAGGAGGAGATCTTCCCCCTCGAAACCCTCGCGCCGGAGTTCCGCAGCCCTGAAGGTCGCGCCGCGTTCGCCAAGGTCACCGAGCCGCTGAAGCAGCAGGTGAAGGACCAAGGCCTGTGGGCCGCACACCTCCCGCCCGAACTCGGCGGCGGTGGATTCGGCCAGGTCAAGCTCGGCCTCATGCACGAGATCCTGGGCCAGTCGGTACTCGCTCCTCGCATCTTTGGCAACAATGCTCCGGACTCGGGCAATGCCGAACTGCTGTCGCTCGGTGGCACCGAGGAACAGAAGACGAAGTGGATGCAACCGCTCCTCGATCAAGAGATCAGTTCGTGTTTCTCGATGACCGAGCCGGGGGCTGGTGCCGACCCAACTTTGCTCACGACGCAGGCGATGCGCGACGGTGACGAGTGGGTGATCAACGGCCACAAATGGTTCTCATCGAACGCCTCGGTCGCCGACATCTTGATCGTGATGGTCAAGACCAACCTCGACGAAGACGCGTCGCCGTATCAAGCCTTCTCGATGATCGTCGTCCCAACCGACACGCCCGGCGTCAATATCGTGCGCGACGTCCCGACGATGGGTGAGCCCGACCACCGGACTGGTGAGCCGGGCGGTCACGCCGAGATCCTGTACGAGGACGTGCGTGTCCCGTTCGGCAACGTCGTTGGCGGCGAGGCTGGCATCGGACAGGGTTTCGCGTTGGCCCAGAAGCGGCTCGGTCCCGGCCGCATCCATCACGCAATGCGCTGGCTCGGCCAGTCGCAACGTGCCTTCGACCTGCTCTGCGAGCGGGCGCTCACCCGCTACACAAAGGGCTCGATTCTCGCCGACAAGCAGATGGTTCAGGACTGGATCGCCCAGTCATACGCGGACCGCGAGGCGGCGCGACTGCTCACGCTGCAGGCGGCGTGGAAGATGGACAAGCTGCACGAAGCCGGCGGCACCTACAGCGATGCGCGTCTCGAGATCGCCGTCATCAAGTTCTGGGGTGCCAAGGTGCTCCACGACGTGATTGATCGGGCGATCCAGATTCACGGCTCGCTCGGCTACACGACCGACCTCCCGCTCGAAGCCATGTACCGAGCCGCCCGTGCGGCGCGCATCTACGACGGCCCCGACGAGGTCCACAAGGTCACGGTCGCCCGCCAGGTGCTCAAGCGCTACCGGCCGGCAGATCCGAGCATCGACCACGTCCCCACCCGACGGGCCGACGCGATGAAGCGCTACGGAGACGTGTTGGAGGAACTCGCGATCAACTCCTAGCCAAGGTCGAAAACGCAGAGAGCCTGGCCCTTCCGCAAAACGCGGAAAGGCCAGGCTCTTCAGAATCAGATCTCACCACCAGGTGGCGCTGAGATCAGACCATTTCCATCAACCTCAGTCGAGGCGTTCGATGATGGTGGCGTTGGCCATGCCGCCGCCTTCGCACATGACCTGGAGGCCGTACTTGCCGCCGGTGCGCTCGAGCTCGTTGAGCAGCGTCGCCATCAGCTTGGTGCCGGATGCGCCGAGCGGGTGACCGAGGGCGATGGCTCCGCCGTTGACATTGACCTTGCTCATGTCGGCGCCGGTCTCCTTCTGCCACGCGAGGACGACCGAGGCGAATGCTTCGTTGACTTCGAACAGGTCGATGTCGTCAATGCTGAGGCCGGTCTTTTCGAGGATCTTCTTGGTCGCCGGAATCGGGCCCTTGAGCATGGTGACCGGGTCGGTTCCAGCGAGTGCGAAGCTGTGGAACTTGGCGCGGGGCTTCATGCCGAGCTCCTCGGCCTTGTCCTTGCTCATGATGAGTACGGCGGAGGCACCGTCGGAGATCTGCGAGGAGTTGCCGGCGGTGATCTTGCCGTCTTCCTTGAAGGCTGGCTTCAGCTTGGCGAGGCCCTCGGCGGTCGAGCCCTCGCGAATGCCCTCGTCGTTCTTCACCACGACCTGTTCGCCGTCGAGATCGATCGTGACCGGCACGATTTCGTTCTCAAAGCGGCCTTCGTCGCGAGCGATGGCGGCGCGCTGCTGGCTCTGTGCGCCGAAGGCGTCGAGGTCTTCGCGGGTGATGCCGTATTCGTCGGCGATCATGTCGGCACCGATGCCCTGCGGCGGGAGGCCGGTGTCGGCGTAACGGTCCTGTTGGTCTTGGCTGAACGGGAAGCCCATGCCCTGGACGATTGAGGCGCCCATCGGGGTGCGCGTCATGACTTCGACGCCAGCCGCGACGACGACGTCGTAGGCACCGGCGATGACGCCCTGCGCTGCGAAGTGCATCGACTGCTGCGACGAGCCGCACTGACGGTCGACGGTGGTCGACGGCACTTCTTCGGGCCAGCCGGCGGACAGCACGGCGTTGCGGCCGATGTTGAGCGACTGCTCACCGACCTGCATGACGCAGCCCATGATGACGTCGTCAACCATGGCCGGGTCGAGGCCGTTGCGCTCTTCGAGGGCCTTGAGCACGTGTGCTGCGAGGTCAACGGGGTGCTGATCCTTCAGTTGGCCGTTGCGCTTGCCTCCGGGTGTGCGGATGGCATCGACGATGACTGCTTCAATCATGTGGTCTTCTTCTTTCTGTGTCGAGGACCACTTGGTGCCAGGCACCAAGTGGTCCTCATGTGTTGATTGCGGATTGGAGATTGACTTGGAGCCGGGTGAGGACCCAGCTGAGGGCTTGGCGTTCTTCGCGGCCAATGCCGTGACGGAGTTCGCCGCGGAGTACTTCGTCGACGCTGGCAATGTCTGCTGCAAGCGCCCGGCCGGAGTCGGTGACGTCAACACGCCAGACACGCCGATCGTCAGGATCTGGGTGGCGCTCGATGAGACCGCGTCGTTCGAGACCATCGACGACGGTGCCCATCGCGGCGCGACCGGTGCCCATCCGGTCAGCGAGTCGGGTTTGGGTGGTGGCACCGAACTCTGCGACGTAGGCCAGGAGGCTGGCCTGCGTGAGATTGAGGTCGAGTGGCTTGAGCCGGGCGTCGAATGCCTCGCGGATCAAGCGCGCCGTCGACATCAGCGTCGACTCGACCCGCAACCAGGGAGGTGCGTCGAGTTCGTTGTTGGTCAGGCTGCTCATTGGATCTGCGTGACAGGACGACTTGGTGCCTGGCACCAAGTCGTCTTCCGTCTGGACACATACTGTACGACGTCATACAATCAGACGCAAACGAATCCCTCGATCGCCGAAAGAGCGTGCGCCATGGCCGAATTGACCGAACAACAAGCAGCCGACTTCCGCAAGAAGTGCGACGACTTCCTCGAGACCTACGCCTACAAGCAGGGCCAGGGCGTCCCGAGCTACGACGATCAGAAGGCTTTCCTCGCCGCAGCCGCCGGCGCCGGCCTCGCCGGCGTCGCGTACGACGCGGCCTACGGAGGCGGCGGCCTCAGCCAAGCCCACGACAAGATCTGGCGCGAGGCGCAGGGCAACTACACGATGATGAGCGGCGCGTTCATCATCAGCCATGGCATGTGTGTGCCGATGGTCAGTGAGTACGGCAGCGAAGAGATCAAGAAGCGGTACCTGCCCGACGCCATCTCGGGCAAGACCCTGTTCTGCCAGATGTTCTCCGAGCCGGGCGCCGGCTCCGACGTCGCATCGCTCCAATCGCGGGCCGTCAAAGACGGTGACGAGTGGATCCTCAACGGCCAGAAGGTGTGGACCACCACGGCCCAGATCGCCGACTACGGCGTGGTGATCTGTCGCACCGACCCCGACCAGCCGAAGCACGCCGGCATCTCGATGTTCATCGTCGACATGAAGGCACCGGGCATGGAGATTCGCCCGATCCACCAGATCGACGGCGGCAGCGAGTTCAACGAAGTCTTCATGACCGACGTGCGGGTGCCCGCCGATCACCTGCTCGGTGAGTACAACAACGGCTGGCGGATGGCCACCGCGATGTTGATGTACGAGCGCGTTGCCATCGGCACCGCCGGCTCGGGCAAAATCAACCAGCCGACGTACAAACTGCTCCTCAAGGCAGCGCAGGAGAACGGCAAGGTCAACGACCCGGTTGTCCGCCAGCAATTGATGACGATCTACTCGATGGAGACCACCAAGGCACTGGTCGCGCAGCGCACCAAGGCCGAGCAGAAAGCGGGCAAGACCCCCGGCCCCGGCGGCTCGCTTGGCAAGCTCTTCGGGTCGAACATCGCCTGGTACATGCGCGAGTGCGCCCTCGAAATCGCCGGACCGCAAACCGTGGCGTGGGAGCCCGATGCGGAGAACGGTTCCGAGCGTCAGCGAATCTTCCTCAACTCGTTCCAGTCATCGATCGCAGGTGGCACCGACGAAATCCAACGCAACATCATCGGTGACCGCGTCCTCGGCCTGCCACGTGAACCCGGCGTCGACAAGGGCGTCCCCTTCAACGAGCTGAAGGTCGGCACGCAAGCCTGACGCCTCGCGCTCCCACTCGTTTGAGTCGGACCGCAATTCGTACGGTGACAAGATGACGAACACCGCGACTGACGCTGGATTGACCGACGCGGAAGCGACCGCGTTTCGACAGCGGTGCGTCGACTTCTTCGAATCTCGACCGACGCAACAGGCTGCTCCCACCTTTGAAGAGTCTCAAGCCTTCCACCGTGCGGCAGCGGAGGCAGGCGTCGGCGTCGGCATCGCTGTCCCGACTGAGTACGGCGGAGCCGGGCTGACACTTGCGCACGACAAGATCTGGCGCCAGGTCAAAGAGGACTACCCGGTCATGGAGACCGACTTCGTGATCAGCCACGGTATGTGCCTGCCGATGGTGAGCGATCACGGCACCCACGAGCAAAAGCTCGCCTTCCTCCCCGAGCTCATCTCCGGCGAGAAGCTGTGGTGCCAGATGTTCTCCGAACCCGGTGCCGGATCCGACGTCGCGAGCCTGCAGACCAAGGCCGAAGTCGACGGTGACGAGTGGATCGTCAACGGCCAGAAGGTCTGGACCACGCTCGCCCACCGGAGCCAGTACGGGCTGCTCGTCGCCCGCAACGATCCCGACCAGGTCAAGCACGCCGGGCTCTCAATGTTCATCGTCGAGATGCAAGCACCGGGCGTCGAGACGCGACCGATCCACCAGATCAATGGTGAGTCTCACTTCAACGAAGTGTTCTTCACCGACCTCCGTGTTCCGAAGAACCACCTCCTCGGCGAGTTGAACACGGGCTGGAAGCTCGCCACTGCGATGCTGATGTACGAGCGAGTTGCCATCGGTGCCGGCGGGGGTGGCGGCATCAACACACCGATGTACGACCTGCTCCTCAGACACGCCGCCGCATCCGGCGCAGTCGACAATGCGGTCGTTCGCGATCAGTTGATGCAGGTGTATTCGATGGAGACCACCAAAGCGCTCATCGCGATGCGGACCCGCGCCGAAATGAAGGCAGGCAATACACCGGGGCCAGGCGGTTCACTCGGCAAGCTCTACGGCTCGGTCATTGCCTGGAAGGTCCGGGCCATCGCACAGGAGATGGCCGGAGTCGGTTCCATTGCCTGGGAATCCAATGACCCACGCGGCGGAAACCTGCAAAGTGTGATGCTGCGCACCTTTGCGTCGGGTATCGCCGGTGGCACCGACGAGATCCAGCGCAACATCATTGGTGACCGCGTGCTCGGTCTGCCGCGCGAGCCGGCCGTCGACAAGGGCGTCCCGTTCAATGAATTAAAGGTCGGCACCCAAGCCTGACCGGCGCGGATCTTGGTCGATTGACGACCAGTCAGACCGAGGAGAACGAATCGGCCCCGATCGCGCCGGTGCATGACCCCATGGTTGTTGCCCCATACGCTGCCTGGACTGGGTGACCGGGGCGGTCACGTCCTTCAGCGGCGATCAGACGAGTGGACCCCACACTTCGAGGTGGTGGGAACGCTCGATTCGCCGAATGGTGCGCAGGTCGAGGATCTGTTCGACACCACCCGCACGGAACGCCCCACGGGCCCGTTGTTGCTGCGTCGCGTCCGTCGCCGCGAGGTCGTCGTGGAGCCGTTGCATCAACCAGAACCGATACGGCAGAACGCCCGTCGTGATCTGCATACCGCGCCAATCGAACGTGGCGTTCCCACCTCCGTCGCGGCCGCCGGTGAGGCCGCGATTGGCCGGATTGTCCAGACCGTTCGTTCCTGCCTCGATCTCGGGGTGCTCAGCCAACCAGTCGTTGGCGACAGCCACATGTGCCACGATCTCGGGCAGGTACTCCTCGGCGACGAATCGCATCATCGCCAACAACGTCTCGGGGAGGCGGGAGTCATCAACCAGTTCCGGATCAACCGTGCCTCCGTACTCGTGCAGATACGGCTCGTTCGATGTCATCCGCTCAACCCAACGCCCGACTCGTGGTGCCCGCTGCTTGATGAGCATCGTCGGCGCGGGATCACGGAACAGGTGCGCCCACATTGCAGCGATCAACCCGTAGTCGCCGAGCGTGGGGCGCCCGCCAAGCAGGTAGGGATGCTCGACAAGGTGTGCCGAGAAGAGATCGAGCCACTCCTCGAAGGCGGTTTCGATCAGCGGCTGCGACGCCGCCGACACCCCGAATGCCACTGCGGCCTTGCGCATCCGGCCACTGCTCTTGCGGAACATATCCTGGGCTTGTTCCTCTGTCAGCGACTGAGGCATATTGAGCGCGAACTCCGACATGATGAAATCGAGGTTCTGTTCGTCGAAATTCCACCGGTAATGCATCGCCGGTCGGAGCAGCCCCTCGCCGCCGAAAATCTCGAACAGGTGCGAGATCGCGAGCAGTGTCGGGGACTCGGGCCGGACCGACGAGCGGCGAAGTGGACTGCCATCACCGAGGTCGAAGTGGTCAATGATGTCGGCGCCATCCTGGATGATGGTGCCGTCCGGAGTCTCGAGGCACGGGATGATCCAGCGGCCAACGGTCGGCACGATGTGGTTGAGATACCGATCACTGCCTGGCGACATCTCGACGAAGTCGATGCCCTGGGTCCGCAGATAGGACCGGGTCTTGCCGGTGTAGAGCGAGACCGGGGCGCCGTACAAGATGTAGGTCATCGGTCAACTCTGGCACGCGTGACAACCTTCGCCGCTGTCGACACGACCGCGCTCTGCGACCGGCTCACACGACGAAGGTTCTGAGAGTCAGACCCAAAGGTGATGGATCTATTCAGGTGGGAGCATGGCGGCCATGATTTCGGCCATCATCTCCGAGCGCGGTGGCATGCCCGGAAACTCTTCCGGTGGCTCGGGGTTCAGGCCCTCGCCGACGGTGTGGAACCGCTCCATCGCAATGTCCAAGAAGTCGGCATGCGGGAACACCCAAAACCTGTCGTTGCCGACAGCGTCGACCACAAGGTCGGCAACAGCCGCGGGCGGCATGCCCTCATCAATGGCCCGCTGCACGTAACTCCGGGAGATTTGAGCGCCTGCGTCGCGCTCGGGTAGCGCACCGAGCTCGGCTGGCCAGTTGCGTTCGGATTCAGCAATGCCGGTCTTCACCCAACCAGGGCACAGACAGCTCACTCCGACAGGCACCTCTGCCGCCTGGAGGGAGGTGTACAACCCCTCGGTCATCGCAACAACGGCGTGCTTGCTGGCATCGTACGGCGGCGAGAAACCGGGGTACAGGCCCGCGATCGACGCGGTGTTGACGATGTGACCACCACCCGACATGACGATGTGCGGGAGGAAGGCGCGAATGCCGTAGATGACGCCCCACATGTTGACGCCGATCACCCACTCCCATGTTTCGATCGGACCAACCCACGGGTCGCCTGCACCGCCAACGCCTGCGTTGTTGCACACGATGTGCACGGCACCGAAGCGCTCCATGGTTGCCGCAGCCAACGCATCGACCTGCTCGACCTTGCTGACGTCGGTGACGACGGTCAGCGTCTCGACGCCGTGTGCGCCAACTTCGGTGGCCGCTGCGGCCAATGCATCTTCCTGTACGTCGGCCAAAACGACCGAGCAACCGGCGGCGGCGAAAGCGTTGGCGAGCGCAAGTCCGATGCCACTTCCTGCTCCGGTGACGACGGCAACTTTGCCTGGTCCGAGTTCCATGGCTGTCCCTCCTGGGGCCGACCCAGGGTGGGTCTCGGCCCCGGAGCGAACGTAACAGGCCCCAGAGAGGCGCTCGTCAAACGGGTCCAGCCGCGCCGGCTCAAGTCCTTGTGTGGCGCATGTAACTCACCGTCACTGGTCGCGCAGTTCGCGCTTGAGAATCTTGCCGGTCGCATTGCGAGGGAGTTCGTCGACAAAGCGGACCGAGTGGGGAACTTTGAACGTGGCCAGCCGTTCACGACAGAAATTGACAATCGTCGTCTCATCGATCTCTACACCGTCGGTCTTGACGACAACGGCTTGACCAACCTCGCCCCACTTGTCGTCGGGAAGGCCGATCACCGCCACGTCTGCGATGCCTTCGAGGTCGAACAACGTCGACTCGACTTCTGAGGGATAGACGTTCTCGCCGCCGGAGATGTACATGTCCTTCCAGCGGTCCACAATCGACACGTAACCGTCTGCATCCGCCTGTGCAGCGTCGCCGGTGTGCAACCAGCCGTCAGTGATCGCCTCGGCCGTGGCCTCGGGGTTGTTCCAGTAGCCCGGCGTGATGTTCGGGCCCTTGCACCAGAGTTCGCCGATCTCGCCGACGCCCACATCGACGCCATCCTCGCCAACGATCCGGATGGCCGTGTTCATTGCGGGCAGGCCCGCGCTTCCCGCTTTCTCGACGGCCATCTCCTTGCTGATCGACAGCACAAGTGGGCTGGTCTCGGTCATCCCGAACGCTTGGATCAGCGGGCAGCCCACCGATTCCCACATCTTCAGCAGCGGCAGTGCGGCTGGTGCGCCGCCGATGGCCGTCGACACCAAGCGCGAGAAGTCAGTCGATGCAAAGTCAGGGTGCTGGCCCATGAACAAGTAGTTCGCGGGAACACCGAGGAAGTGCGTGATGCCTCGCTCGGGGTCGCTGATCAATTCGAGGGCTCTGCCCGGGTCGAAGGTGCGCATCACCATGGTGGAACCTCCGAAGTACGCCGCAGGGTTCGTGTAGCAGTTCAGCCCACCGGTGTGGAAGAGCGGCAGGAAACAGAAGTTGACCATCGACCGGGACAGGTCGTGGAGTTCGGCCAGGTTGACCGAGTTCCAGAACGACATGCCATGCGTGATGATCGCGCCCTTCGGTCGGCCAGTTGTGCCCGAGGTATACATGATCGTCAGGGGATCGTCGTGGGTCAGTTCGGGCATCACCGGCAGAGTGGTCGAGTCCGCAGCGGCAAGCCCGTCGTCGTAGTTCGCGCTGCGGTCGGGGTGCGCGCCATCGCCACTGAAGACGACCAGGTGCGGAGTGTTGGTGCGCTCCACAAGCTCGGCTGCCATGTCACCGAGTTCCGGATCCGCGACGAGCACGGTGGGGCTGGCATCACTCACGATGTAATCAAGCTCGTGAATCGTGAGGCGCCAGTTGAGCGGGACGAACACCGCGCCAAGCCGGGCACAGGCGAACTGCACCTCGATGAACTCGACTCGATTCTGCGAGTACATCGCCACACGATCGCCTCGTCCGACACCGAAGTCGTCGCGCAACATTGCTGCTGCGCGGCCGACTCGCTCGTGCGCCTCGCGCCACGTGGACGCGACGCCCGGCGATCCACTGAGCGGGTCGATGTCGGCCCAAGCCGCTCGGTTTGGGCTGACCATCGCGTGGTGAGCAACCCAGTCATACGCCGGTGTCGATGTCATACCCAGCATGTTGTCAGGCGCTACGAGGGTCCTTCGACTCAGACCGGTCGACGAAGAATGCGTCGACCGACAGCGTGCACCACAGCAGTCCGCAGGACGCGCCGTCCGGTCGCCCACACCGCAACTCCGGTTGCCAACGTGAGGAGAAACGCTGCCTCGCGGACGAAGACGTTCGTGTAGATCGGCCAGATCTGCCAGTGGATCAGGAATGTCACCATCGACGCAGCGGCAACAACACCGAACACGGGTGCCGCCAGTCGTGGCACTCGCACGGCTGGCAGCCACAACAGCGCTCCGACCAACACGGTGACCATGAGCGCCTGCTGCCACCGATCGAAGTAGAGCGGTGTCGCGCCCATGAGCACCCCAGTGACCAGCAGTCGCTGACGGTTTGTGACCGCAACGTGGCCGGCCCACCCGAGCAGCACGAACCACACCGTGGTGTGCGGTCGGAAGATATTGTTGTACGAGGCACCGAATTCCACCAGCTGCAGCCCGACCGCGGTCGCCCCGAGCAACGCGACGAATGCGAACGCGAACGGCTGCCGACGTTCGAGGCGGCGGACGGGGCCGATCGAAAACAGCAGTGTGAGGACCAGGAGAACCTGGACAAATGCTTCGAAGTACCAGTACTCCCAGCGGCCGTCGCGTCGCCACGCCGAGCCGAAGTAGTTGTTCACGAGGAACAGTGACCCGGCGCTGTATCCGCCGACGAGCAGCATCTGCAGGCCGATCCACATCGACGTGGGAAGAGCAACACGTCCAACAGTGGCGAGCCCTCGGCGAACTGCGCCCGACGCTCCGGCCCCGGCGAGTTGGAACCGGGCGAAGTTGTAGCCGGCGACCGCGAGGAGCGCGTGCGCACCGCCGGCAAGGCGAGCGACACGCATGTGCGTCGCCACGATGATGCAGATACCGATGGCGCGTACGACGACGCTGGTATCAATTCGGGTGGTGAACCGGCGCCGACGTTGGGGCACGTATGCATCGAGTTCGGCAACAGGGCACACGTGCCATCCGTCGGGAAGATCGCCGAGGACGCGTTCGAGCCGAATCGACGCCTCGACGTAGGACAGTGAGTCTCCCCCCAACGAGGCAAAGGTGCTGTGCGGGCGGACGATGTCGACACCAAGCACATCGCGGAATATCTCCGTCGGAGTCTCTGTCTGACACGGTTCGTCGTGCGGGGCCGGGGGCTCGTCGACAAGTTCCAGGATCGCTGCAGTATCAACCTTGCCGTTGGGGAGCCGCGGAATCTCTTCGACCTCGATGACGTGGACCGCCGACGCGGGTACGGGCAGCGCATCAAGTCGCTGCCGCACTGCGTCGGCATGACCGACAGCAACGATGACCACTCGATCGTCGGTGCCCGCTGTGGCAACATCGACGTCGGCACGACTGAGGTCTGCTTCGAGTGCTTCGAGGTCGATGCGGTGGCCGAGAATCTTCACGAATCGTGATCGCCGGCCGACAATTTCGTAGAGCCCGTTCGGCAGGCGGCGACCGATGTCGCCGGTGTGCAGCTGATCGATGTCCCGACCGCGCCGCAGATCCTCCACGCAGGTGGCGTAGCCCAGCATCACATTGGGACCGCTGTACACAATCTCCCCGACGGTGCCAATTGCCGCATCAGTTTCCAGTTCAACCGGGATATCGCTCGGAGACATCGGCGTCAGACGGAACGCTCCCCCGGGGATCGGCCGGCCAATCGAGCACGGATGACCGGCGACCAGTTGTGGCTCGAGCGTCGCCATGCGTGCAGTTGCTTCGGTCTGGCCGTACATCACAACGAAATCCCAGCCATGACGACGGCCGAGGCGGCTCAGCCGCTGGACTTTCGCAGGCGCCAGTCGACCGCCGGCCTGGGTGACGCGACGAAGCGACGGCGCCGAGAGTGGATCGCCGCTGACCCGGTCGATGAGATCGAAGCTGTGGGGCACACCCGACAGCGTGGTGACGCCCCAACGATCGACAAGGTTCCAGAAGCAGGTGTCGACCACTGACGTGTCGGTCACGACGACCGCGGCGCCAACGGCAAGGTGGGAGGTGACAATCGAGAGCCCGTAGCAATAGTGCAATGGCAGTGAGGTGATCGCGACATCGTCGAAGCGCAACCCGAGTGCGTCAGCGATCGCCACAGCGTTGGACTCAACATTGCCGACCGAGAGCCGCACCGCCTTGGCCGAGCCGGTTGATCCGGACGTGCTCATCAGGACCGCGAGGTCTGGGTGGAGATCACTGCTGGCGGCCTCGGCGAACGGGTCACGCTCTGCCGAGCTCCGAATCGAAGCGACGTGTCCACCGCTGAGGCAGGCCAAGTACGTGACAATGGTGTCGATCGAATTGGTCGCACGGAGCGTGACCAGTCGGCGATCTGGGCCGAGTTCGTCTCTGCGCTGCTCGACACGAGTGACCAGCTCGACGTAGGAGACAACCGCGTCGCCAGCAATGAGTGCGGCCCGATTCCCTCGCCGGCGCATTGCCTCAAGGTCCGAGAGACCCGCAAGTCGTTGACCCGGCAAGACCTCCACCTCAGCAACACTAACCGCGAATGTTTAGGTTGCCTAACATTGAATCCGGGTCAGGTCAGATCGATGGCTTCGGTCCGGTCAAGGGTGCCGAGGTCATTGGACTGCACTCGGCTCGTTGACAGCGTCCAAAGGCTGTTGTCGATGACCATCGTGCGCTGCACAGCAGTTTGGAAGCCATTCCAGTCCGGGTAGCAGATTTCGATGCGGTCGAGGCCAGTGGTGTCGATCGTGGGCTCGCCATCCCAGTAGTAGAAGTCGATTTCATCGAGCGGGATCGGGTTGCAGAACAGTCCCGCGGCGCCCCCCTGGTCGTCCGGTCCGCACCCCTGCACCTGGCCACCGCTCTCCTCGACCCAGAAGAACTCGTTGTTCTCGTCGGTGCCGATCTCGTCGGAAGTGAGCACCCGACAGTCGGTTTGCCCGATCGCGCCGACTTCTTCATCGGTGTGCTGGATCCGGCCCTGCTCGGTGATCGTGTTGTTCTCGACCTTGAGGACCACTGCGCCGGAGAATCGATCGTTGAACGACTGCAGCGGCAAGACCGCCGTGTTGGTCGGTGCCCACCAGAGGAACGCACGGTGATCGAACTCGGCATCGCTGAAGGAGTCGGGCATCGTCCACACATCAACCTCGAGCGGGTTCGCGGGATCGCTCACGTCGAACAGCGAGACCTTGGTCCCCGTCGTGCGCCCTTCGTCGGTGGCGTCCTGTCCGACTCCGAGCACGAGGGTGTCGCTGATCGGATGGAGGTACGACGAGTAGCCGGGAATCTTCAGCTCGCCTTCCACGGTCATGTTGCGTGGATCGCTGAGGTCGATGACGTAGAAGGGGTCGATCTGGCGGAACGTGACCACGTAGGCGGTCTCGCCGACGTATCGGACCGAGAAGATCCGTTCACCCTTGCCGAGTCCACCGACGGCGCCGATCTTGACCAGTTGGTCTCCCTCGGCTTCCATCGCCACAATCTGGCTCTCGGAGCCATCGCCTCTCCACGGCGCCCCGCTCGTTGTCGCCACGTAGAACACACCGTCGCGGTCGTTCATCGAGAATTGATTGAGGAGGTGGCCTTCGACCGAGCCGGATGCTTCGTAGCTGGCCGGGCCATCGCCGGCGATCGAGAAACGATGGATTGCGGTTTGATAGTTCTCGTCGAGCCATTCGTTGGTCTGCTCGTTGACGATCGGTTCCCAGATGTTGGTGGTGATGTACATCCGGTCCGCCGACGCGTACACCGTGTCGCCTGACGCTATGACCGAGCTCGTGCCGGTCGGTGCATCGAGACTGCTGGCCAGGTCGAGCGTGACGATCGACAGCATGTCGAACCCACCGAAGTCGGCGGGAGCGTGGATGTTTGCGCAATCGACGAGCTGACCTGACTGGGCGTCACCTGCTGCGTCGGTCACGGTGTAGCCGGGAATCCAGTCCTCTGCGGTCGACTCAAGGATCACCTGCCGATTGGCCTCTTCGGCTTTGTCTTCGGTGCCGGGACTCGACGGATAGAGAAATCCGAGATCCTGCGGCGGCGACGTGACGACGACTCGGGCGGTCTCGCCAATCGAGCGGGCACTGATGTACCGACCGTCGATCAGCATCGTGTTGGCGACCGTCAAGGCATCCGGATTCGAGAGATCGATCTCAATGATCAGGGTCTGCGGTCCAAAGTACGAGCCGGGCACAATGGGTCCGCCGATCGGCGCATCGGGCTCGACTGGTATTGCCTCCTCGACGGCCTCTTCGGATTCGGCGATCGCAACGTCGTCGCTGAAGACCGGTGTCGGACCGCCCCGCCCGAAGTCATTCCACACCTCGCTCGAAGCAAACACAACGGCACGGTCGTCCGTGATGAAGATCTCGTAGCCGTACGCGTATTGCGTCTCGGAACCCAGCACGATCGATCCGCGCTTGATTCCCGTGGTGCCGTCTTCGGAGACGTCGATGTAGTGGAGCGTCTCACCCGTGATCGCCAGGATGCGGTCGCCGTCCGTCTTGACGATGTCCGGCTCGTCGACACCTTCGACCTGAACGTTCGTGGTCGAGAAACCGCCGTCGTCGCCGGCTTCACCCTCAGCGTCGGCTTGGGCGTCGCTGCCGACCGGAGCGTCGGTGGCGCGGCCTTCGCTGGGTTCAGCTGCGGCAACGTCGACGCTCTCCTCGGTGGCGAACACCTCGGGGAAGCCGACGTAGCCGCCACCCTCGAAGCCGTAGGGGCCAACTCGCTGCACGCCTTCGGTGTGCACGTAGCCGAGGAATGCCGAACAGTTGTCGAACTGCTGCAGCGACGCCGGCGCGAAGCCGACCGGGCCGGTCGATGCATCATCGCCTGGATCCGGGACGGGGTTCGTCGTGTCGGGCGCAGTGATATCTGGTTCAGTCGTGAACGGTTCGGTCGAACCAGGATCAGAGCTGTCGGGTTCGCTGGTCGTCGAACCGGAACTGGTGCACGACGCCGCGAGCAATGCGAAGGCCGTCAGCGGGAGAGCAAGAGTGCGCTTCATAGGGATCAGACGTCCAGTATCGACGCTCGGTTCCCTGAGCGGTTCGATTTGTTCCTGCAAGCCTTCGTCAAGATCAGCCTGGTTCACCGAGTTCAAGCAGCCAGCGAGCGTGCTCGCCCAGCTCACCGATTGCAAGGTGGTCGACCAAGGCGCCGGCGTCCGGATGCGTGCTCACCCTGATCGAACCGATCGAACCGATCGCCGTCTCGACGACGTCGGGAACACAATTTTCGAGCACGTCCGCATCGATCTGGGTCGCCTCATGAGCATCACCCAGTCGAACCGTTGCCGATCCGATTTCGGCGACGAGCGGGCGGAGCGCACTCGCCAAGGCTTGGGCGACGGGGCCGAGCCGCTCGGCGCGATCGAGCCGTGAGGCCACCTTGCCGCGGTTCATCAGCGTGTCGAGTGCGGCGAGGCGCCGCCGCATTCGATCCTCGGTGGTGACGTCGTGCATCAGCGCAAAGAACCCCACAACGACTCCATCACGCGTCATTGGATCGATACTCCAGCGAAGTCGAAACGCCGTTCGATCAAATCGGTAGTTGATCGCCTGAGCCTGTACCGATTCGCCCGCCTCGATGTGGGATCGAAGTCGATCAAGAACGCGCCGGTTCGTGAGCGGACCCTGTCCCATCCGCGGCGACCTTCCGATCGCCTGGTTCGCGTCGCAGCGAAAGATCTCCGTGTATGCACTATTGACGAAGGAGATCGTGGGTCCTGGACGGTTGATCTGTGCATCAGTGACGCACACGGCTTGTCTCGATCGCTGCAAGGCCGCCAGGCCGATACGTTCCACACCGACCCCGATCTCCGATGACTCACCGGCGACCAGATTGACCGGCTCGACGAACGAGTCGCGCGGCACCTCATCGTCGAACGGCACGGCCATGATGACGATCGTAGACGGGGCGTCCAACCAGTCCATCAGCAATGAGTGCAGGCCGACAACCGCCGCGGCCGACTCAGGTCAGACGCACAATCTGCAGCTGCCGTCGACGCTCTGCCAAACTCAGCGCATGGGACATGAGTGCTTTGACATCGAGATCACCGACAAGGTTGGCCACATCAAGATGAACCGACCGGAGAAGGCGAACTCGATGATCGCCTCGTTCTGGAACGACCTCCCCGCCATCGTCGACGAGATGTCGGCGTCGGGCTCGGTGCGTGCCGTCGTCCTGTCCGCTGAGGGCAAGCATTTCTGCTCGGGCATGGACCTGTCGGTCTTCCAATCCGACCCAACGCTGTCCGACAGCAACGGCCCGAAGCACCCGAGCCGTCGAGGCGAACGATTCCGCTCGACTGCGATGAAGTTGCAGGACTCGTTCACTGCCCTGGAGCGGGCGCGAATGCCGGTGCTCTGTGCAATTCAGGGCGCCTGTGTGGGCGGCGCCATCGACATGGTCTCAGCTGCTGATCTTCGCTACGCGTCCCAGTCGGCCTACTTTTCCATCGCCGAAATCAACATCGGGATGACCGCCGATGTCGGCACGCTGCAACGCATGCCCCGGCTCGTCGCGGAAGGCATCGTGCGCGAGCTCGCCTACACCGGTCGCCGCTGGTCGGCCGATGAAGCGTTGGCCGCGGGATTCGTCAACCAGGTCTTCGCCGACCAGGAAGCGTTGCTGTCGGGAGTCCACGAGATCGCCGCCGAGATCGCCAGCAAGAGCCCGATGGCTGTCTGGGGTACCAAGAAGTCGATGCAGTACAGCCAGGAGCATTCGATTGCCGATGGCTTGGAATACATCGCCAACTGGAACGCCTCGATGTTCGACACCGATGACATGGCCGAAGCCTTCACGGCCCAGATGGAACAGCGCCCCGCCGACTTCCCCGACCTCTGGCCCGTCAGCCGCGGCCTCTAGCCCTCCGCCTGGTCTCCAGCCAACAGTCACACGAGACCAGGGGGGACGGCTCTCCCGCGGGTCAGAGGTCCGGTGAGTGGGTCGGCGTCGGGTCGATCAATCGTGGAGCACTTCGAGGAGCTCGCCGATGTTATGGCCCTCCTGCAAGGGATGGCGCAACGATTCCGATGTCAGAATCTCGTATCGATTGCGGCGGCCAACCTTCTCGCGCTTGACATATCCAGCGCATTCGAGGTCATCGAGAATTCGTTGCACAGCGCCCGGCGTGATCCCGATGACGTACGCGAGGTCTCGCTGGCGGAGTTCGGCATCTCGACTGAGCGCCACCATCACATGAGCATGGTTCGTGAGAAAGGTCCACGACGGCCGTTCGAGTTCAGGTTCCTTTAAGACCATCCCTCGATCATAGAATTTTCGAAAATGCCTGTGTCGAGTTCAGGTATTCGCTCAGCGAGTCCTGCCAGGTTCACCGTGCCGGTGGACGCGTAGACGAACGCGATACCGAGCAAGAAGAGTGTCGAAGCGAGGAGATTGATGACCACATAGGTCATACCCGACCGAACTTGAGCGCGCTGCGCCTGGTGGGTAAGCAAGACGTAACTCGACACCAGGATCAATTCGAACGCGACGAAGAGCGTGAACAGGTCACCGGTCAAGATCGCGAGGCTCACGCCACCGGTCAGGACGAGCAGCACCGGCCCAACAATGTTCGGGTCAGCGCCCGCTGCCGTGCCACGCTGACCGATCGAGAAGATCTCGACCACAAGAATCGTTGCCGTGGCGACGACGAGAATCAGCGCAGCGAAGAGGTCCGCAACGAGCACAATGCCGAGGTCAGGGCTCCACCCGCCCACTCGTACGACGATTGCGCCGTCACGACGAACGTTGATGAGCAACGCGACAGCGGCAGCCGCGGTTCCGGCCAGTCCGGTCAACGTGATCGCATCGCGGACACGAGGCCAACGCGGCACAGCCAACCCGAGCCCGGCAGCCAACAACGGCCCGATCACCGCGAGTGTGACGAGCGCGCTCATGCCGTTGCCTCCCCGTCGCTCGGCGTTGCCGCTTGGTCCGTGCGCGCGTTGTCACTGTCACCGTCGGCGAGCGCAGCGATACGCCGATCCTCGATGTCGTCTTCGACCAGGTCGTCGCCGGTGAGCACCTGTTGGCGACGGGCCAGCGCAAGCACGAACAGTGTGAGACCAAACGAGATGACGATCGCGGTCAGCGAGAACGCCTGTGGCAGAGGATCAGAAATCGTGTCGTCCGACGATCCGGCAATCGGCGGAGCCCCCGCCCGGCCGCCAGCGGCCAGCAGTGAGACCACGGCGGCGTGGCCAAGCAGGGCGAAGCCAAGCACGATCCGGCTGAGCGAACGTGAGGTGATGAGAAAGATGCCGGCGCCAACCAGTGCCGACACAGCAACGATGAGGGCCCCACTCATTCGTCCGCTCCTCTCGGCCCGGCGAGCTGTTCGGCACCGAAGCCCTCGAGCAGCGCTGTCACCAAGCCGACGACGATCGCCGTGACCCCAAGGTCGAACAGCAGCGCCGAACCACTCTTCACCTTGCCGAGCATTTGTGTTACGGCCCACATCGTGGCACCTGAGTTCACGCATGTCCCGTCACGATCACCCGACCTCAGGTGACTTCGCTCACACGTCTCTCGTGGAGCCCAGACCGAGAGTCGAACTCGGGACCTACGCATTACGAATGCGTTGCTCTACCAACTGAGCTATCTGGGCAGCAGTTCGCTCCATTGCCGGAACGAACGAGACGAATATATCGGCGCTGCTG